>OKSR01000756.1_pt1 | contig 13836 bp, 8 predicted proteins | sample 1606491 | NCBI WGS metagenome assembly OKSR01 (sample SAMEA3879605, study PRJEB24766) | human gut metagenome | biome: human-associated habitat; feature: feces | place: USA | collected 1985/1987 | reverse complement strand
CTTTTCCATTTCCGTGGAATTTCCGGATGAGTCTTGAGAAATTCCCTCAAGGTTTGCCGGTTTACTCCCAGTTTCTTGCTGATATATACTTTAGTCTTATGTTCTTTAATATACTGCAAGATCATCTCTTCCTTACCTTTTAGCTTACAGGCTTCCGGTCGCTCTCCTTTTGGACGGCCAAGTTTGGCACCTTGCACTTTTTTCCGAGCCAACGCTTCTTTCGTTCGTTGCGAAATCAGGTTGCGTTCAATTTCGGCGCTTAGGCTAAATGCGAATGCCAAGATTTTACTGTTAATGTTATTTCCGAGTTCGTAACCTTCCTTTACCGTAAATACAATGATGTCTCTTTCCATACATTGATGAAGGAAGCTCATAACTTGCATAAGATTACGTCCGAGACGTGACAGTTCCGTCGTGATCAGGATGTCGCCTTTACGTATTTGCTTTAATAATTTACCAAGTTGGCGATCGGCGATTACTTTTGTCCCGCTGATCGTCTCATCTACCCACCTGTCGATTCTCATGTTCCTCGATTTTGTGAATTTCTCAATCTCGAATCGCTGGTTTTCAGTAGTTTGTTTGTCTGTACTGACTCTTACATAACCGTATACCATATGTCCTATATTTAATTAAACAACAACCAAGATACTGGAAACGGATTGATTGATAGTGTGTTTTAGTAAAAACAAACTTTTTTATGGGTGTGTTAAAGAAGTTGAGTGGGTTTGAACTCCATACAAATTGTAATAAAAAGGGTTAATGGATATCCGTATAGAAAATTTAAGTTACTTTTGCTTTCGAAAAATAAGAAGGAGTCTTAGAATGATCATGGGTATGAAAAAGTTATTGTCTTTACCTCCAAATTTGGTTGATTGTTTCCATGCGATAGAGCATGTAAGTACGGAGGAATGGTTTTGCACCTCGGATCCGGTAGGTGCCCGCTTGGGATCCGGGGGAGGAACGACTTGGTTGTTGGAGGCCTCCCGGCGAAAAGAGGCCCCTGATGTATCCGTGGAGGAGTGGTTGGGACAGGAGAAGCGTATCTTGTTGCATGCCGGAGGGCAAAGCCGCCGTTTGCCCGGATATGCGCCATCCGGGAAAATATTGACTCCGATCCCTGTGTTTCGCTGGGCAAGAGGGCAGAGGTTATCCCAGAACTTATTGTCTTTGCAATTACCTCTTTATGAACGGATCATGAAAAAGGCGCCGGAATCGCTTCATACCTTGATCGCTAGCGGTGACGTATATATCCGTGCTAACCAGCCTTTGCAGGAGATTCCTGAGGTAGATGTGGTTTGTTACGGTTTATGGGTCGAGCCTTCGTTGGCCAAGAATCACGGGGTTTTTGTATCGAGCCGTAAGTCTCCGGACACTCTGGATTTCATGCTACAGAAGCCTTCGTTGGAAACTTTGGGGGAATTGGCGGGTAGTCATTTATTCTTGATGGATATCGGTATCTGGCTGCTAAGCGACAAGGCGGTGCGGTTATTAATGAAACATTCCTATACCGAGGATGGCAAGGCGATGAAGGCGTATGATTTATATGCTGAATTCGGGTTGGCTTTGGGGAAGAATCCACGTATCACGGACTCGGAGTTGAATCAGCTTTCAGTAGCGATTCTGCCGCTTCCGGGTGGAGAGTTCTATCATTATGGAACTAGCCGTGAGTTGATCTCCTCTACATTGGCGGTACAGAACTTAGTTAGGGATCAACGTGCGATCATGCAGCGTAAGGTGAAACCACATCCCGCCATGTTTGTGCAGAATGCGGTGTTACACCAGAAATTGACCGCTGAGAATTCGGAATTATGGATAGAGAATAGTTATATCGGTGAGAATTGGACGTTACGTGGCCAGCAAATTATAACGGGTGTTCCGGAGAATAATTGGAACTTATCTCTTCCGGAAGGTGTCTGTGTAGATGTTGTCCCGGTAGGGGAAGCTAATTGGGCGGCAAGGCCCTATGGTTTTAATGACTTGTTTAAAGGGGCCTTGTCTGATGTGTCTACCTTGTTTATGGGGAAACCTATCTTGACTTGGGCGATGGAGCGAGGTATCACCTTGGGAGGGAATGAGGATATACAAAACGCACCTTTGTTCCCTGTTTGCCAAACCGTGGATGAGCTGGGAAAAGTGCTGCGCTGGATGATTACGGAGCTGGATAGGGAAGAGGGAAAGCATATTTGGCTTTCCGCCCGAAAATTATCGGCGAATGATTTGTCCGATCAAGCGAATTTACGCCGTTTAGTAGCTCAGCGAGAAGTTTTCCGTAAAAAAGACTGGTCATTATTGGCCGCTAATCATGAGAAAAGTGTATTCTATCAATTAGATCTTTCGGATGCAGCGGAAAGCTTCGCCAAAGACAAGATTGTCTTGCCGAAAGCCCTTCCCGAGGATAATCCGTTGATGAAAAGGATACATAATCATATGTTCCGTTCTCAGGTGATGAAGATCTCGGGGGTAGCGTATAAGGAGGAGGAGCAAAAGGCTTTCGCTTTGTTGCGGGAGGGGCTGGTCGGTTCCGTCCTCGGAAGTAAGCAGCAGCCGTGTTTGAATGTCTATCGGGACCAGATCGTATGGGGACGTAGTCCGGTACGTATCGATTTGGCAGGTGGGTGGACAGATACGCCGCCCTATTGCTTATATGCGGGTGGAAACGTGGTGAACGTGGCGATCGAGTTAAACGGGCAACCACCACTACAAGTCTATATCAAGCCTTCCGATACCCATAAGATTATCCTTCGCTCGATCGATCTGGGAGCGATGGAGGTTATCTCTTCATGGGATGAGCTTCGTGATTATAATAAGGTAGGATCGCCGTTTTCCATCCCGAAAGCGGCTTTGGCCTTGGCGGGATTTGTCCCGGAATTCTCGGCGGAGGCTTATGCTTCTTTGGATGTCCAGCTGGAAGCTTTTGGTAGCGGGCTGGAGATTACCTTGTTGGCGGCGATACCGGCGGGTTCCGGTTTAGGCACTAGCTCGATCCTCGCGGCTACCGTGCTGGGCGCTATCTCTGATTTTTGTGGCTTGGCTTGGGATAAGAATGAGATCGGAAACCGCACCTTGATTTTAGAACAATTGCTGACTACCGGCGGGGGATGGCAAGATCAATACGGTGGTGTATTGCACGGTTTGAAACTCTTGCAAACGAACGAGGGTTTTAATCAGAATCCTTTGGTACGTTGGCTGCCGGAATATTTGTTTACTGATCCGGAATACCGGCCTTGTCATCTTCTTTATTATACGGGAATTACTCGTACGGCGAAAGATATTTTGTCGGAAATCGTACGGGGTATGTTCTTGAATAGCGAGGCGCATTTAGGTCTTTTGTCCGAGATGAAAGCCCATGCGCTCGATATGTACGAGGCGATCCAATGCGGAGACTTCGTGACTTATGGTAAATTGGTCGGAAAGACTTGGGAGCAAAATAAGGCACTCGATTCCGGAACGAATCCGGCGGCGGTGGAAGCTATTATCTCCAAGATACAGGCTTATGCCTTGGGATATAAACTTCCGGGAGCAGGCGGTGGTGGTTACTTATATATCGTAGCGAAAGACCCGGGTGCGGCCCTGCAAATCCGAAAGATATTAACTCTTTCTCCACCCAATTCGAACGCCCGGTTCGTGGAGATGAGCTTGTCGAATAAGGGGCTTCAGATTAGTCGTTCGTAGGTTCGTGCCACGCCGGTATAGGTGAGGGCACACGCCAGTATAGGTGTTGGCTTACGCTGGTATAGATACAGGCCTATGCCTATACTGCTGAGGGGCGTTGCGTATATACGTGTGTATTTTTGCCTGTTTTGTTGCTAATTGGAATATATTGCATGTGTTTTGGAACATTTATATAAATGATCCTGTTGTACTTTTGCGGAGTTTAATGAGGTGTCAGATCTGATGGGGAAGAGAATTGTTTTTATATGGCTTTTATTGGCGTTCGCTTGGGTAGCGAAGAGCCAGAACTACATGATAAAAGGAATCGTGACTGATTCCATTACGGGAGAACCTTTGCCTTATGTGGCTGTGATTTTGAAGGGAACTACGATAGGTGCTACGACAGATCTGGATGGGGCTTTTACGCTCTCCTCTTCATCTAAGGTACGTACAGGTCTCTTATTTGGGTTATACGGAGAAAGAATTGAAATTCGTTCCGGGTAAAGCGGAACATTTGAAGATTCAGCTAGCTCCGACAAGTATTAATTTGTCGGAGGTGATCATCAAGCCGGGAAAGGAAAGATATCGGAAGAAGGATAATCCTGCGGTTACCTTTATCAAAAACGCTATCGCACGTCGGGAGAGCAACGATCCTCGTAATCATGATTATTTTCGGTATGATCAATACGAGAAGATGGTCTTCGCTATGAACGATTACCAACCGAAACCGAAAAAGGATGGAAAGGCGGGAAAGTTTGACTTCTTGACTGAGTTTATCGATACGTTGGAGGTGGGAAAGACGATCTTGCCGGTATCCGAACGTGAGAAAATCCAGACCGTTTATTACCGTAAAGACCCGAAGACGGAAAAGAGGGTCGTTCTGGCTACGAAAGCGGCTGGTGTGGATGAGGTCTTCTCACGAGACGGTATGCAACAGTTCTTGAATGAGGTATTCCGGGAAGTGAATATCTTCCAGAATGATATTCCTTTGTTCTTGAACCGTTTCGTTAGTCCTATGTCTACGATGGGGCCTAACTTCTATAAATATTATTTGCTAGACACGGTGGAGGTCGCCGGACAGAAGTGCGTGGATTTGGGTTTCGCTCCGTTTACTCCGGAGACGTTCGGTTTTACGGGACATCTTTTTATCACGTTGGATTCTACTTATTTCGTGCAGAAGGTTAAGTTGAATGTCCCGAAGAAGATCAACTTGAATTTTGTCGGTGGAATGACGATCGAGCAGACTTTCGACCGTGCCCCGGATGGGACTCGTATCATTACGAAAGATGATATCAACGTGGACTTCAAATTGACGGAGAAATCGAAAGGAATGTATGCCCGCCGTTTGAATATCTATTCGAATCAAGCGTTTGAGGGCCCCGATGATCCTAAAGTATTCGAGGAGAGCGCACCTATTATTATACCGATGGAAGCTTATCGCCGTTCGGCGGATTTCTGGGAGGAGAATCGTCCTACTGAGGCGGGAACTCGCAAGCAGAATAACGTGGAGTTGCTAATGGCGAAGCTTCGTTCCGTTCCTATTTTCTATGTGACGGAGAAGGTTGTTTCGATCCTTACCTCCGGTTATATCGCGACGAATAAGATTCCGGAGAAGAGCAAGTTCGAGTTTGGTCCGATGAACACCTATATCAGTGGTAACGCGATTGAGGGGGCCCGCTTCCGTGTCGGTGGAACCACGACAACGGCGTTCAGTAAACGTCTTTTCTTGGATGGTTATTTGGCTTATGGATCGAAAGACCGCAAGTTGAAATATGATGGTATCGTAGAATATTCTTTTATCGATAAGAAGGATTATCGGAAAGAATTTCCCGTGCATTCTATTCGCTTCGAGTACCTATATGATATCAACCAGTTAGGTCAGCAGTATATGTATACCAACAAGGATAATATGTTTTTGGCCTTGAAGCGGCAGAAAGATACACGTGCCACCTATTTAAGGAATATGGAACTGACCTATTACCGTGAGCATTATAACGGCTGGGCTTATGGGGCGGTACTTCGGAATTTTAAGGAATACTCAACCGGTTACGCTGCGTTCGACCGTATCGGTCCGGATGGCCAGATCACGGCTACCGATTCCTACCGGATGTCGGAAGTGGAGTTTAAGTTCCGTTTCGCCCCGAATGAGAAATTCTACCAGACTCGTAATTACCGTTATCCGATTACGCTTGACGCACCGGTATTCACCTTGAACCATACGATGGCTTTCCAAGATGTATTAGGTAGTTCGTATGATTATCAGAAGACGGAGCTCGGTATTCAGAAACGTTTCTGGTTCTCTGCTTTCGGTTATGTGGATATTCTCGCTAAAGCAGGTAAAGTTTGGACAAAGGCCCCTTATCCTTTGTTGATCTTGCCGAACGCAAACTTGTCGTATTTGGTGCAACCGGAATCTTATACGAATATGAATGCGATGGAGTTCATCAACGATGAGTACGCTTCGTGGGATATTACTTATTTTATGAACGGAGCCTTATTGAACCGTATTCCGCTTATCAAGAAGTTAAAATGGAGGGAGGTCTTTTCCTTCCGGGGTATGTTCGGCCACTTGACGGATAAGAATAATCCGTATATCGGTGAGCAGAATGAGGGCTTGTTCTTATTCCCGCAGGGCTCTTACCTGATGGACCCGTCTACTCCTTATATGGAGGCGGGTGTCGGTATCGAGAATATCTTTAAGTTCTTGCGTTTGGATTATGTATGGCGTCTGACCTATAAGGATCATCCGGGCATCCAGACAAAGGGTATACGTTTTATGATGAAGCTATCCTTCTAGGGCAAGTGTTATTTCCAGTCGCTGAACTCAAAACTTAATTGTTCCCAACGGTCTTTCGTATGAGGCTCCTCTTTTACGGGATTGGATACGGATAGGCCGATCAGTCGGATGGGATGCTCGGTATATTCCACTTCTTTCAGTAATTCCTTGGCCAAGGGAAGGATCTTATCTAAGGTTGTTAACTCTTCCGGACGGCTGAGGCTTCTCGTGATTTGGTTGAAATCATGGAACTTGACCTTTAAGGTCAGTGTGTTTCCCTTGAATCCGGAACGTTCCAGCCTGCCGATAAGTTCGGTCGCTACGTGATAAAGCTCGATGATAACAGAGGATTTGCGGGAGATATCTTTTTCTAGCGTATGCTCGCAACCTACCGACTTCCGGATTCGTACCGCTTCTACGGGACGGTTGTCTATACCTCTGGCAAACTCATAATAAAGTATTCCCGCCTTTCCGAACTGGCGGGTAAGCATCTCCCCCGAACATTCCCGTAATTGCAGTCCGTTGTGGATACCGAGCGTATGCATTTTTCGGGCTGTTACGGGACCTACTCCCCAGAAAGACTCGATGGGAAGACGGGCTATGAAATCGAGGGCTTGGCTTGGGTGAATGGTACATAATCCATTGGGTTTTCGATAATCCGAGGCTATTTTCGCTAGAAATTTGTTGTAGGAGACTCCCGCTGACGCTATCAGGTTCAAGTTTTCCCAGATCCGTTTCTTGATCTCCTTGGCGATATCTACAGCGAGAGAGATGCCTTGTTTATTATCGGTGACATCCAAGAAGGCTTCATCCAAGGAAAGGGGTTCTATGATATCCGTATAATCGTGGAAGATCTCGTAGATCTGGCGTGAGACGGATTTATATACGTCCATCCTTCCGTGTACGAATATCAGGTCCGGGCATAAACGTTTGGCTTTTTGAGATGCCATGGCGGAACGTACCCCATATTTCCGGGCCTCGTAGCTAGCGGCGGCTACTACGCCTCTCTGCTCCGCATGCCCGACCGCTAGGGGTTTTCCTCGCAACTCCGGATTGTCTCGTTGTTCCACCGAGGCATAAAAGGCATCCATATCGATATGTATGATCTTTCTCAAGATAGCTCTTTTATTACTGATATTCGCGATAAGCCCCTTCGTCGGTTTATGAAGCCGATAACCGCATTATAAGATCTCTACGGAGTTAATGACGATATTCTCGGTCGGACGATCTTGCTTGTTGGTCTTGGAGGACTGTATGGCGTCTACGACATCCATGCCTTCTACCACTTCGCCGTAAACCGTGTATTGATTGTCGAGGAACGGTACGCCACCTACATTCTTGTAAGCCTCACGGAGTTCCGGGTTTAACTTTACCTCGTCTTTCCGCTTCTCGGCCTCCAGCTCGGTCTTGCCGATCAAGGTATCACGAAGGATCGCCAGTTCTTCCTTGTTACCACTGCGATAGAATTCCATGATCTTAGGCTTGTTCTCGTTTTGCAGGCGGGCGAATATCTCTTGTTTCAGGCGTCCTTCCATCTGCTTTTCCATCTGGCCGAGTTCGGCTTCCGAATATTTCTTGCCTGTGACGATATAGAACTGTGAGGCTGACGATGCTTTTTCCGGGTTCACTTCGTCTCCGGTACGTGCGGCGCAAAGGGCTCCTTTCTTATGGAAATATTTCGGGTAACGGAATTCGGCGGGAACGGTATAGCCCAGATCGCCCGCTCCCAGTTGCTTGTTCATTGGGGCATCCTTGGAAGTTACGTCACCTCCTTGTATCATGAAATCCTTGATCACACGGTGGAACAGCAAGCCGTTATATTGCCCTTCTTTTACCAACTTGATAAAGTTATCACGATGTAATGGCGTGTCGTTATATAATTTCAGCTTTATATCTCCTTTGTTGGTGTGCATAAGCACCCTTGTCTCAGTTGCTTGATTTTCCATTTTACTTATTTTTCTATGAGTTTCATTGACTTGATCTTTATGTTCTTCGTGGGCCTGTCTTCGGCGTTCGTCTCGACGAACTGTATCTTATCCACGACTTTCATACCCTGTATAACCTCTCCGAACACCGTATAGTTGCCGTCCAGATGAGGCGTTCCGCCTTCCAGCATATAGGCTTCTTTTTGCTCCGGCGTAAACTCGATGCCTTTCTCCTTGGTCATCTTATCTAGCTCCATCTCCGTAAAGAACTTTCCGGTCACGATATAGAATTGAGTCGCTGATGAGGCCTTCTCGGGATTCTCCTCATCCGGGGTACGTGCGGCACAGAGCATTCCCCGCTTATGGAAATATTTCGGATACACGAACTCGGCGGGGATGGTGTAATCTAGATCTCCGTCGCCCAGATGTGCGTCCAAGGGAGCGTCTTTCGAGTTGATATCGCCTCCTTGTATCATGAATTGCTTGATAACCCGATGGAACAATAATCCATCGTAACGGTGTTCTTTTACGTTCTTGATAAAATTATCCCTGTGCAACGGCGTGTCGTTGAACAGTTTCACCTTAATCTTACCCATATCCGTATCAATCAGCACCAATGTCTCAGTCTCTTGCGCATGCAGCGGGCATAGCGAAAGCATAAATACCGAAACAAACAACATCGTAAGAATCCGTCTCATATTTATTTCTATTAGTTTTAGATGGACAAAAATAAGAATAAATATCGATATCTATGATCAAAGGAATAGGTCTAAACATGATTTCTTTGGTAGGAAACCGTAATAGCGTTACAAACATCTGTAATATATGCACATCGTTTTATGTTGAATCTAGGTAATTTTGTCATAGAAATTTAAAACTCTAAATTCAATATACTATGAGAGCAAGTATCTTAGCTATTTTAATTTTAGGGGGTATTGTCTTAAACATAAAGGCTCAGTTTTCTTATAATGAAAAGGGTCAAGCCATCCCTCCTGCATCACAACCTTTCGGCAAAGAGGCTTTTGAGTCAACCGGGCATACGGTTATACGCTGGTTGGGGAACGCTGGCTTTCTGATTAATAGCCGTGGTACGTGTTTGATGGTCGATCCTATGTTGAAGGGATTTGATATGCCTTTGTTAATAAATATGCCGATTGCCCCTAAAGATGTTCCCCATTTGGATGCGGTATTGATCACTCATTGCGACAATGATCATTACAGTGTTCCTACTTGTACGGAAATGTCTTCTGTATGCCGGGAATATCATTCTACATTCTACATGGATTCTTTGATGGAAACACAGGGTTTGAACTCTTTCGGACATCGTATCGGGGAGACTTTTAATGTTGGTCCGATTTCTATCAAGTTAACTCCGGCTTACCATACGTGGCAAAATGAGTATCCGGGATATACGCGTGAATTTAAGGTTGAAGATTATTGTGGTTTCCTCATGAAAACACCGGATGGCTTAATTTGGGCACCGGGAGATTCCCGCTTTCTTCCTGAGTTCTTGGAATTACCTGCCCCGGACGTGATTTTCTTTGATTTTTCGGATGATTCATGGCATATAGGATTGGAGGGAGCCATAAAGATCGCAAATGCTTATCCTAAAGCGCAGCTTCTCCTGTCTCATTGGGGAACGGTGGATGCTCCCGATATGAAACCATTCAATGCCGACCCTAAAATGCTAGAAGAGCGTATCTTCAATCCGGAACGTGTTCATGTCTTAGCCCCGGGAGAAGCTTTTGACCTTGTAGCTCTCAGATCTAGCGAGGGTGAACAAAGTGCCGAGACATTGATTTTCCCTGCTGACGCAAAGGCTTCGTCGGAGTATAATACGGGGGATGTCTATGTCTCCTTGTTGAAGGAGTCTGGTAATACGATGATCGCGCATTTTATATTCAAACCTTACAGTCGTAATTTCTGGCATTACCATCCGGATGCCGAACAAACCTTGTTAGTACTTGATGGAGAAGGATATTATCAAGAGGAAGGAGGAGAGAAACGTGTGATCCGGAAGGGTGATGTGATCGTGACACCTCCTAATGTACGCCATTGGAATGGGGCGACACCGGGTAGCTCTATCGTGTGTATGACCATTACGGAACATGCGATCGAGAATCATGCCGTACAGCTCCGGGCTGTGACGGATAAGGAGTATGACCGATGAAATTGGTATATCTATCTGTGGTTTTGATACATGTTTGGATGTAGGAACGTAGTATTTTTGCCGTGAATGGAATATTAATTAGAAAGGTCATAAGTTATGAGAAAGTACAATGAGATAAGCCGTCGGGGATTTTTGAGGTCGGCGGTATTGGCAGGAACAGGGATCTGTGCTTCTTCCGTATTCAATGGAATGGTTGCCTGTGAGGGCGTGAACAGGCAAGGACCCTCGGCCTTGGATTGTAAAACTAATGCCGTGGTCGGTGTAAAGCGGACATTGGGAAGTGGTACGGCTTCCATGGTTGTATCGGCTATGGGATTTGGTTGTATGGGATTGAATCATCATCGCGGCCAGCATCCCGGCAAGAAGCAAGTAATCGCTTTGGTACATGAGGCCATCGATCGTGGTGTTACTTTGTTCGACACGGCAGAGAGCTATGGTTATCAAACGAATGAACGATTAGTTGGCGAAGCGTTGAAAGGTTATTCGGACCGGGTATTTGTAACTACTAAATTTGGGCATAAGTTTGTGGATGGCGTACAAATCAAGACAGAGGAAGATAGTTCTCCCAACAATATACGTAAGGTGTGCGAGAATTCGCTTCGCAATCTTGGAGTAGAAACTCTCGGTATGTTTTACCAGCATCGTGCGGACCCGAACACTCCGATTGAGGTCGTCGCTGAGACCGTGAACGAATTGATCAGAGAAGGCAAGGTATTGCATTTCGGACTTTGCGAGGTGAATGCCGATACCATCCGCCGTGCCCATAGGATCTGCCCTGTTACGGCTATACAGAGTGAATATCATTTGATGCATCGTGCCGTGGAGGAGAGCGTATTGCCGTTGTGTGAGGAATTGGGTATTGGTTTTGTTCGATAAATCGAGGCTTTTTGGGAGGCTTGATTAACGAGTATACTCGATTTGATCCGGAAAACGACAATCGTCAAGATTTACCTCGTTTTCAACCGGAAGCTATCCGTGCCAATATGCGGATCGTGGAAGTGCTGAATGCTTTTGGGAGGACACGGGGGATCACGCCCGCACAAGTTGCCTTGGCATGGTTAATGAATAAGAAACCTTGGATCGTAGCTATACCGGGGACTACGAAGCTGTCTCATCTGGAAGAGAATTTACGTGCTGCGGATATCATTTTCACCGCCGGTGAGATGAGGGAATTGGAGGATGCGGTTTCCGCTATCCCTGTAGTGGGAAGCCGTTATAATGCGCTACAGGAATCAAAAGTACAGAAATAGATTAAGCTATCGGAAATATGAGACCTGTTTTTATACTTGGTATCATTCTCTTGCTTGTTGGATGTAAACAGCGAGATGAGCGTGTTCTGATGGTGGATGAGCAAGGCAGCTTCGCTGTTGGAGGTACGGTCTTGGTTGATTCATTAGGGCATACTTTTCATGGCGACCATGCGTACGTATTTTATCAAAAGCCGGTCGGAGCGAGGAAATACCCATTGGTATTCGCCCATGGTGTAGGGCAGTTTTCTAAGACATGGGAAACCACACCCGACGGGCGTGAGGGCTTCCAGAATATTTTCTTACGTCGCCGGTTTAGTGTCTATCTTGTCGATCAGCCTCGTAGAGGGAACGCCGGTAGAGGTACGGAGAGCGTGACAATTTCTCCGGCGTTTGACGAGGAGGTTTGGTTTAACCGTTTTCGTGTAGGTATCTGGCCGGATTATTTTGAAGGAGTACAGTTTAAGCGGGATAAGGAAACCTTGGACCAATACTTTCGTCAAATGACGCCGACTATTGGCACGACGGATTTTGAGGTCTATTCGGATGCCTACGCCGCTTTGTTCGACAAGATAGGCCCGGGCGTATTTATTACCCATTCGCAAGGCGGGCCCGTTGGATGGAATACATTGCTTAAGACGAGAAACATTAAGGCTATCGCGTCATACGAACCGGGTGGAGCGGTTCCTTTTCCGGAAGGGCAATTGCCGGAGGAGGCTAAGTTTATTACGCTTTCCAAGAAAATGGAAGGCATTGAAGTACCTATGTCCGTATTCATGGAATATACCAAGGTCCCTATCGTCATTTATTATGGAGATAATTTACCCGAAACCGATGAGCGTCCGGAGTTATATGAATGGACACGCCGTTTGCGCTTGATGAAGATATGGGCAAAAATGCTGAATGATCAGGGTGGGGATGTCACCGTTATTCATTTACCGGAGGTAGGATTACATGGCAATACCCATTTCCCTATGTCGGATTTAAATAATATAGAGGTTGCGGATTTGCTTTCTGAATGGTTACATACAAAAGCTTTGGACTAGGTCTTTTGGGTAATGGAAATATATATAGTATCGTTTTCATTAGGAGGTATTGATCTTTTCACAGAGGTGAAAAGATCGTATCACCCCCGTGAAAAGATCGCTTCACAGAGGTGAAAAGATCGCTTCACAAGGGTGATACGATAAGAGTCTTAGGCCACGGCTGTTACTTCCTGCTGAGAAATCAGCCATAAGAACCTTATAATCAGAATAATTTGCTTGGATACTCGCCTGCGTCTACCAAGGCTTGGATCTTATCCACAACGCCTTGACGATCCGCCGCATAAGTTACGCCGAACCATTTGGAGGTTGTATCCAATACTTTCACACGGGCTGTTCCTTCCGTGATCAATTTATTTACCATCAACGGGATGAAATATTCACTCTTTAAATTACCCATATTGGCTTTTAGGAACTCCTTGAAATATTCCTCGGAATACTCGAAGTAATCGGGAGTGAAGCCCCACATATTCATGGATACCGGCGTATTTTCTTCCAATACGACCTTCTTTCCGTTCTCGTCTACAAACTGGATATCTCCGTCGATACGTTCGATAGCGGTACGCTCCACGACGCCTGTCAGATAATCTTCCTCGTTCGTGGCGCAAACACCACGTGCTACGGAACCGCTCTCGCTCAACGTATTACCTACACGGTAGCCTACCATGCAATAATCATTCTTCTTGCCATCCATCTCAGACAATTGCTTGCCTAATACGGCGAAGCTGTCACGTCCGTAGAAATCATCGGCGTTGATTACGGCGAAAGGCTCATTGATAACCTTCTTGCCCATCAATACGGCATGGTTGGTTCCCCAGGGTTTCGTACGACCTTCGGGACAAGTGAAGCCTTCGGGCAGATCGTCGATAGACTGGAACACCAGTTCACACGGGATATGACCTTCATATTTTGAAATAATTTTATCACGGAAGTCTTTCTCAAAATCCTTACGGATTACGAAAACGAGCTTACCAAATCCGGCGTTAATGGCGTCATAAATTGAATAGTCCATAATAGTTTCGCC
>OKSR01000718.1_pt1 | contig 14388 bp, 7 predicted proteins | sample 1606491 | NCBI WGS metagenome assembly OKSR01 (sample SAMEA3879605, study PRJEB24766) | human gut metagenome | biome: human-associated habitat; feature: feces | place: USA | collected 1985/1987 | reverse complement strand
GCTGCCGCGGAAACTAATATATTTCTGTCTCTGAGTTCGATGACCTTTCGCTGGTCATCTGTCCATGTCATTCCCATGTTTTGCTCCGTTTCTGACTTTTTATTTTTGCACCTGTCATATCACATTTATTCACCGTCCGGATTTTTTCCCGGCTCTCCAATCTCTTCCCGGATATGTGCAAGGATCTCCTCACTGCTGTCAAATTTTTCAAACTGCTGATAGGAAAATCCCGGCATGCGTACATCAAATCCGCAGATCGTGTGATATGGACAGTAATCGCAGCCGCTCCTGTCTCCTAACAGGTAAGGTTTTACCGCCACATTTCCGGCAAAGATCTCTTTTCCCACATGCTCAATCTTCTTTCGCACATAATCGGACATCAGTCCAAACTCATAGGTGCTCGCCGTCTTAGAGGTCGCCTTTAAGGAGCCGTCCGCTTTTAAGGCTACCGGGATCACTGTCGATGTGCCTGAAAAATCAGTATCCATCGCACCATAGATTTCCGGATCTTCATTGACCAGACCTGCCACTTTAAGCTGTTCTAGAATACTCCGTCTGATCTCCTCCTCGGACTCTTGACCATCCGCATCCACCATCGGATCTGTGATGTGATAATAAAAAATACCTGCAGGTTCCGTATCTTTTCCCTTATATTTTTTCTTTGTGAGTTCCAGTGCCGCATTCATGTAGACGACAAGCTGGAGCTGCAGTCCATAATAAAAATTTAAAAGTGAAAAAGTGGTGTTGCCCGATTTATAATCAATGATTTTTACATAGACCTTATCGTCTGTCTCGTAAGTATCAACGCGGTCGATCCTGCCGCGCAGACGCATTTTTTCATCTTCACCCAGTTGAAACTGCACCGCATCCAGCCGCTCGGCGCGCGAAAATGACACCTCAAAACCGCTCGGCACAAACTTTCCTTTCCGCACCTGTAACATCAGTGCCCAGATCGTCCGTTTTGCCGTTGCCTCCATCCGCTTTAACAGGTAACTGTTTCTTGCGTCCTCGAATACGTCCCCGATCCCGCTGCCTGCGATCGCATCTTCCATGCTCTGGGAAAGCAGGGCTTCCTGCGCTTTCTCCGGGATATCAAACCAGGTATAATCCGACAGCTCTATGCCCTTTGCAAAACGCTCTAACACATCATGATAAATATTTCCCATATCCACACTCGCAAACTGCTGCAGTTCCCGTTCTTTAAGCCGCAGTCCATAACTTAAATAATGAGCAAACGCACAGGCAGCAAACTGTTCGAGCCTTGTCACGCTGTTTTCTAAGGTATTCCCATATAAAGCTTTCGTGACTGCCTTGCTGATCGCATCATCTTTATGGGCGCCAAACGCCGCATCAAAAAGCTGCATTACTTTTTCCCGTTCACCCTCATCCGACAGGTACCATGCCAAAAGTGCAGTCCATGCCTCTTCATCCTCCACCGGTTTTGTCAGCCCTTCCATCAGAAACGGCAGGGCACTTTCCGCAGTCAGTGCACCTTCTAATGTCTCCTCCTCGGACGGTTCTTCCACCGCAAGCTGTGGGAACAGTTTTAAGAGTGTCCCGATCAGATACGAACGCCGCAGTGCTTTTCCATCGGAGTTGACGCGGCAGAATGTCACATACAGCCGCTCGGACGGTTTTGTCATATTTAAATACAGGTAAAACTTCTGGATAAATACTTTTTCCCTTGCGCCCGGCGCCAGTTCCAGGTGATATTCTGCCATCTTTTCACGCTCAAACTGGGAAATAATGCCACCCTGATTTCCTGCTTTCGGCACAACTCCGTCGTTGACACCGACAAAAAATAAGATTTTTACATGGTTCAGACGGGTTCTCTCGATATCCCCGACTGTCACCGTGTCGTTGCCCGGCGGGATAATACCGACTTTTGCCGCCTCAAATCCGGCATCTAAGATATCACTGTATTCCCGGATCGTCATCGTCTCATCGCCAAGCAGAGACGTCACTTTGTCGAGCAGATCCATCACGATTTTATAGATCTGGTCATATTCCTTTGCCCGCGCCTGATTGCCATGCGCCTCGAAAAAGTTTCCACGCTCCTTTAATAACTGCTCCATGTTAAGCCGTCTGATCAGACTGTATAACTCATAGGTCTGTGTGCTGACCGTATTGTCTTTTCCACGGAATGCCTCAAGCAGCGGCTTAAAATTCTCATAAACCGCCTCACGGATCTCATTTAACCGTGCCATATCCTCCAATGTCCCATCCGGCATTACAAACGTCCACGGTCTGCTCCAGCGGGATGCACCGCGGATGCCCCGTGCGAGGACATAATTTTCCAGGCGGTCGATCTCCTGTTCTGTAAGTCCATGGGATCCTGTTTCCGGCTGCTGCGTCAAATCTTCCGTTGCAGCCGGATCTGGCTCCTTGTCGGAATTTTTTGCCTCGGTCACGACTTTCGCTGCAAGCCCGCACCGCAAAAACCGGAACACACTTTCATAAGAAAAATCATATTCGATCATCTCTAAGATCGCCCGGATACACTCGATAAACGGGTGGAACAAAATATTTTTCGTCTGATCAATAAAATACGGGATATGGTACTGCTCAAAGATCTCCGGCACATAATTGCCATACTGCTGCACATCCCCTGTCACGACTGCGATATCCCGGTAACGGTAACCATTCTCCCTCGTCAGGCGCACGATCTCGCGGGCAGCAAATTTTAATTCTTCCCTCGGATTTTTCAGGGACGTGATGCGGATATGCTGCATAGATTGTTCCGATGCTTTGTATCTGTAGCTTCCCGCTCCCGGACGAAAGAGATTCTGCTCCATAAAATAAAGATCGGCAGCATTGGCATAGCGCCTCTGTTTTCCGGTCGGCAGTACCAACGGCTCCTCCACCGGAACTTTGCACAGTTCTGCCACTTTCAGTAGCGACGCCACCGTTTTTTTACTCATGGCAAAAAGTTCATGTACACCCCTGCACTGGTAAAAATCTTCCCTGACATCCATCGTGACGGACACGCTGACCTTCTTTGCCAGCACGAGCAGTTTTTCCATCAGACGGTTCTGGATCGGTGTAAATCCGGTAAACTCGTCCAACACGATCACACTATTACGAAGCAGTTCGGACTCTTCTGCCACATCATAAAGAAGCTCTAACACTTCCTCTGCCGTGATATATCTGCCCTTTAAATACTCCGTAAATCCCTGATACATCGTGAGGACATCCTTCATTTTTAAGCGCAGTCCCTCCCCAAGCGGTTCTTTCTCCAAAAACTCTGCCAGCGCATCCGGACTGACATTATACTGCATCAGCTCTGAGATCAGGGATTTTACCTCGCCGACATATCCCATCTTATTCATATTCGCACCAAGCACTTTCAGTTCTGCTTTTTTCTGTTCTGCCACCTTGCGCAGTACAAGATTTTTTCCGGTCTCTTCCAGCACAACCACATTTCGTTTTCCAAGATCATCAAAGACGCGGTATGCGAGTCTTGCAAAACTGAGCACATCCACGTTCATGATTGCATGCTGTTTTTGCCTCTCGACCAGTTCCCGCTGTGTCTGCATGGTAAACTGCTCCGGCACAATGATTAAAAACTGCTGCTCTTTATTTTCTTTCGCCTGTTTCAGCACGGAATCATACAGAAAATCCGATTTTCCGCTGCCCGAATTGCCAAATATAAATTGTAGGGACATCTGTTTTCTCCTGAAAATTCAATCTTAAAATATTGTATCACACATTATTTCTTTTGAAAAATGTTATCCTGCGGGTTGGAGTCAAATAGTGCATTTAAACTTCTTGATTGACAAATTTTTCACACCCGAATCCTGTAATAAAAGAAATGCCGTCAAAAACATCAGCAATTACCACAGGCATTCCGATATCTGCGACCAGATAATATACCATAAACGGCACCAGTATGTCATTGAGACCATTCCCGCAATCATTGCCCTCTTTTTCTTCTCTCTTTCCATTTCCTGCCCCTTTCTGCTCTGTCATTCTATTTTGCATGTTAGTCTATTCTAACTTTTTTGTCAATTCAGGAAATTTCCACTGTCATATCATGTATCAGAGAGAATTTGCACCTGCCAGGTTAATTGCCCTTTGCCGGACGCACAACTGAAAGTTATGAAGCAGTCCAATGATATGCAATTCTTGGTGTTCCATTTTTAACATATATAATACCGCATTTCATAAAACCATTCTTTTCCATCAGCTTTTGCATGATTTGATTATCCGCATGGGTATCTGCCCTGATATTTTGAGAAATATTTTTACAATAATTTAAAACACACTGAAACAAACCATGCACCTGACCATCCCCAGCAAGTCTGTGAATAGTAAGATAAGGCTCTTCATTCAGCCAATTCCCATTCTCAATATGCTTATAAGCAGGTTCTGCACCTTTAAACAATGCAAATACCCCATGTATCCCATCTTTGTCATATATTACCCTGCATACATTCTGACAAATATCAGATTTTATTAGCTCTGCATCCGGATAAAAATGCCCCCATTGTGCAGGATTTCCGGACTTTATCATATTATCCTGTGCATATTTATAAATTTTCATAATCTGTTCAAAATCTGCCATATCAGCATTTTTCACATTCAGCATATATTTTATTCACCTCCGCAACTGCCGATTTACGAGTTTCATGATTCTTTGTCTGTTATATCGCTGAATCATTACAAACAACATATCAAACAATGCTGTCAAAATGCTAACGGAAAATTGACCTCCTCTCCTGCAGAAAAAACAGCCTCTCCTGATGTCTCTGTAACCTTGAAACTTGCGCCATCCCATCCGTTGATTTTGATGGTTCCTTTTACACTTCCGTCATCTGATGTGAAAGCCAGCTCCCCGTTTCCATTGTCAACAAATGTTCCTTTTGTTTCTCCCTCTCTGTAAATGGAGATAAGCGCTTCATCCTCTCCTTCCAGCCCCTGTCTGGTGATCAGGGAACTGTATACGCTGCCAGTCCCCTGATTGTCCACAAACAGACCGTACTTTGCTGATTTTTCCGGCATAACAAAGGATTCCCCCTTTATCTTTGCCAGCTCATTTGCAATAACATAAGCCCTGTTCTTCGTGATCTCCTCCAGATAAGAATTCTGAAGAAGCGGATACATACTGCCGTTTTCTTCGTAAGATCCAATGTGAAGCAAGGTCACTTCTTCCTTCATAGCGATCCAGTTTCTCTGTTCTGCAAGGATCTTCTCCTTTGTCTGCGGATCTGCCAGATCACTGAATCTGCTCCAAAGGTTATTTAATTCCGTATCCCATATGTCGAAAAACCATCTGGATGACAGATTCATTTCTGTCTGTGTCTGGGCTGCCTGCGCCAGCGGCGTATATTTCTTTACGATGTTCTCAATATTCTTCAATTCGTCCTGCAGTGATGCGGAACCTGATACCACATTGTCAACATCCGCTTTGATGTCCTCCGAATAGTCATAAGTAAAATCCGTTTCTTCATTTAATACGACGTCATTGTATTCTGTACTTTCTGTATTTTCTGTATTTTCTGTGCTTTCTGTGTCTTCTGTGCTTTCTGTGTCTTCTGTGCTTTCTGTGTCTTCTGTGTTTTCAAAACTGACCGAATCTTCCACCTGGGAAGATTCGCTTTCTATTCCTGTATTATTATTTTTTACTCCTTCTTTGCCACATCCGGCACAAAGTCCGGTCATTAATATTAATATCATGCTGTAAATTCTTTTTTTCATGTGTTTATACTCTCTACTTTCTGATTCATTGGGTGTTCTTTCCAGTTTTCTCTATCAGCAATTATAAATGAACATGAGAAAAAATACCAGCGGCCCCGTGAAACTTTGCATAAATAAAAAAGCAATACCTGAATTTAAAATAAACTCAAATACTGCTCATGAAACATCTAATATTGTATCTTTTTAGCCGAGGTATAACATTTCTCTCTATATTTAACCAAACTTGAAGTTACACTGCCATTTCCCATAATAATGATGAAACAAAATGTTGAAACAAGAACATAATAACTACGACAGAACTGCATATTACATAAAAGTCACTCATTTTTGAATTTAGCAATACTCTTTTTTTTAACTACCTGTTATCCAGCGTACAATAAAATATCTGATTATAGTCCCAACCGTATTTGTAATAATATCGTTTATATCTGTGGTTTTAAAGGTAATAATGTGATGTATTAAGAACAGATGAAGATTTGTTTAAATCTTAACGAACGGACAGCGTCAAATAACTTCCTATCTGACTGATCACTTTCAAATATCAGAATAATTTATCTCATTTTCCATATTAAAATTCCAAACTATCCACATTTAACAGAAAATACTTCATACCCATAATTACAAAGTGCTTAACTTTACATTTCCATTTCTTCTATCTCTTTTAACATAAATTCTTCGAGTTTCTTCTTGTCAGGCAAATGTAACATATACGTTGAAACAAATAACTGGTTATCCATTCCAGATAAGGCATATTCTACCATCTGAGAACCTTTATCTGTACAAAGCAGTATTCCTACTGGAGGATTATCTCCCTCTATCATCTCATTTTTCTTATAATATCCTACATAAGCATTAAGCTGCCCTAAGACTATTATAAATTCGCATAGACACAGTATACCACAGCTCATGTATCTATGTGATTTCTTTTTTATTGTTTTGTTACTGTTCACAGGTAGGCATTTTCTGAACTGAAAATGCCGTATGATACAGTGGTGGTAGCAGATTTTGCCGATTTGGAATGCGAAGCATCGGCAAAATCCGTTACTGGAACGAGGTACGAGTGAACAGTAACGAAAAAAATCTTAATATTTGCTTAAAATCTCTTATAAACTATATTCAGATGGAAAATTGTGCTACAATACCAATGATGGGCAGGTTTCGCAAAAACTGCCCCAAAAGAGAAAAATAAGAGGATGGGAGGCAAAATGTTATGATAAAAAAGAGACTGGAATGGTTAAAGCGCGGTCTGTGTATCACATTGGCGGGTACTATGATCATCTGTTCCGATACCATGGCATTTGCAGCAGAAGCGGCAAACGGACAGGTCGTAGAACAGACGGATGCCACAGAAAATGAGACTGGGGTTTTGACGGATGCTCAGTCAGACCAGACCGGAGAAAATGGTGAACATGAGGATCCGTCCGGGGTAACAGGACAGACTGAAGCCGGCGAGGCAGCCGAAGCCGGCGAAACGACAGAAACAACGGAAGTAACCGAAAATACCGAGAATACCGAGGTGACGGAAACTACCGAGGTGACGGAAACTACCGAAGTGACAGATCCTACGGAAACCACTGAGGTTACCGAAGAGACCGAAGAGACGGAAACAACGGAAGATACCGAGATTAAGGAAGCGACTGCAAATGGAGTCATCATAAGCAAAAAAGATAAATATGCAGTTGTCAGCGCGGGAGAAACAGTGACGCTTCCGGGATATTCGTTTGAGACAACGGGAGATGATGAGCCGGAGGTTGAGTGGCTGATCGATGATAACAGTATCGCAACACTTACTACGTCAAAAGTAGATGGAAAGCTTACAGGAGAGGTAAAGACATTAGCAGCAGGTGTTGCTGTCCTTACACTTCAGGTAAAAGATACACCGGCTGATAAAGATAATTATTATATTGTCGTAAAACCGAAAAATGCGCCGTCAAGCTGTACGGCGGATACGACATATAATACAGTAAGTTTAGGCTGGTCAAAAACAGCAGATGCAGACGGCTATACCATCACACGAAAAGTGGAAGGCTCAGATACAGAGCAGACGATCGCACATGTGGATGGTACTGATACGGTGTCGTATAAAGATACGGCAGCACAGACCGGAATCAGCTATATTTATCATGTATATGCCTATACAAAATATACGGACAACGGACAGACGGATTATGCCAATACGGATACCTATGCATCCGTAAAAGCAACACCACAGCTTGGAAAAGCAGCAATGACATCTGTTACAGCGGAAGGTTACAGCAGCCTGACACTAAAATGGGAAAAAGTGGATGGTGCAACCGGATATATCGTATATCGTTCCACAGATAAATCAAAAGTGGACACACAGCTCACGGATATCACGAACGGTGCAGTAAGTTATGTGGATGCCGCACTGACAGCCGGAACGACCTACTATTATAAAGTACAGCCATATCGTGTGGTAAACGGCAAAAAGGTTTTTGGTGATGCGTCTGGCATTCTCTCCGGCAAACCGCTTCCTTCAGCGACAAGACTGAACGCAGAATCGGCCGGATATAAAGAAGTAAAACTGGCATGGAGTGCCGTGGATGGTGTGACGGGTTATGAGGTTTACAGAAAAACATCATCCTCTTATAAAAAGATTGCAACTGTAACAAATGGAAAGACAAGTTACAGCGATACAAAAGTAACAGCAGGTACTGCTTATACATACAAAGTAAGAGCATATAAAACGGTAAATGGAAGTCAGGTATATGGAGATTATTCCAACGAGGCATCGGCAACCCCTGCTTTAGAGGCACCACAGATTACAGTTAGAAATGCGTCTTACAACAGTGTGACGATCACATGGAATCAGATCAGCGGTGCACATGGCTATAAAGTATATCGTTCTACGAAAAAGGACAGCGGCTATAGAGCTGTTAAGACAGTCAATGATAAAACGACGATTACCTGTACAGATAAAAAATTGTCGGTAGGAACGAAGTATTATTATAAAGTCTGTGCATTCCGTACAGTCGGGGATAAGAATGTAGCAGGGAACTATTCGGATGTGCAGTCGATCAAGGCAGCACCGGAAGCAGTAACATTAAAATCAGAAGCAGCAGGTGCAACGGCGATCAAACTGACATGGAATAAAGTGAACATGCCATCCACAGGTGGCGGATATGCAGTATATCAGGTTGTAAACGGAGCAGATCAGCTGGTAAAAAGATGCAGTACAAAGAGTACTTCTTATACAGTGACAGGACTTACACCGGGTCAGAAATATACATTTAAAATCGTATCTTTTGCAAAAGATAAAAATGGCAAAAGGGCATATGGTGGAACTTCCAATGAACTTACTGCAACACCGAAACTTCTTCCGGTAACGATCGACACGATCAAATCAGGCAAATACAACAGCGTCGTATTGAGCTGGAATGTTACTTCCGCAGGGGATGAGGACGGATATATTGTTTACCGTGCAGCTTCTAAAAAAGGAAGTTATAAGCAGATCGGAACCGTAAAAAGAAAGAGCGGAGCCATGACCGGATCTTATACAGATAAAAACGTTAAGATCGGAAAGAAGTATTATTATAAAGTAGTAACTTACAAAAACATTTCGGGCGGTAAAATGCTCCGTTCCGCTTATTCAGGTGTAAAAGGCATTACAGCCGCACCGAGTATCACAACGGTTAAAGTGAAATCGGCAGGAAATGAAAGACTGAAAATTACATGGAAAAAGGTAAAAGCATCCAAAAACCGTTATGTAAAGGGATATGCGATCTACCGCAGCACTTCCGAAAATGGAAAATACAGAAAAATTAAGACGATCAATAAGGGAACAACAACTTCGTATGTGGATAAGGGACTTGTAACCGGTAATACCTATTATTATAAAGTTCGTACTTTCTGTACGTCCGGTGGAAAGAAAATCTACAGTGATTATTCCGATCCGGCATCCATGCAGGTACTTCCGGGAAAACCTTCCATCCAGGTAGTTGCAGCAAATTATAACACCATTACGGTCTCCTGGAAGAAAGTAGAAGGGTGTGATGGATATCGTGTATATCGTGCAACAGAGAAAGATGGAAAATATAAACCAGTCAAAACCTGTTCTTCCGTTAATACGCTTTCTTATAAGAACAGTAAGTTAAAGACAGGAAAGACCTATTATTATAAAGTAAGAGCTTATGTGAACAAAAATGGCAAAAAACTTTATGGTGACTATTCCGCAGTGAAACAGGCAACGCCGGTTCTTTCAAAACCAACCGGATTATATGCAGCCTCAATTGCTGAAAACCAGATCAAGCTGACCTGGAATGCGGTGGATGGTGCAGAAACTTATACCGTATTGAGAAGTAACTCTGAGAACGGAAAATATAAGATTGCAACGGAACTTTGTACAACAAATTCTTTTATTGATTATACCGCTGTGACAGGAAAAACCTATTATTATAAGATTTATGCGGTTCGTGGAGAGTACGTCAGTGCAACAACGGATTGTGTAAGTGTTATATCGTCAGCACTTGAAGTGAGCACAACGAGTGTACTGATCAAGACAGGAACGAGTGTAAAAGTAACAGCAACTGCAAAACCATACGGTGTGGTATACTGGTCTTCTGCTAACTCTATGATCGCCGTTGTTTCCTCAGATGGAACAATCTATGGACTGAAGGCTGGAACAACGACCGTAAAGGCATCTGCAAACGGAATCACGAAAGAAATCACGGTAACGGTAAAAGACAAACTTGAGGCAGAGAATAAGATCATAGATATTTCAAGTGATAACGGTACGGTAGATTTTAATGCGATCAAGGCAGCCGGATACGAATGTGTAATGCTTCGTATTTCCAAAGGAACAACAGCGGATGCGAAGTTCCAGACAAATTATAAGAATGCGAAAGCAGCAGGCCTTAAGGTTGGTGTATACTGCTACTCCCTGGCGCAGAACGCAGCGCAGGCAAAAGCTGAGGGTGATAAAGTATTAAATATTCTGAATGCACAGAAGTTAGACTATCCGGTTGTATATGTACTTGATGATATCTCATTATTGTACAATAATGTAACAGCAACACAGAGAATTGATTTTATCAATGCATTCAGGACAGAAATCATTGATGGTGGAAAACAGTATAAGTTTGCACTTGGTCTGAACCAGAAACTTTTACAGCAGTATCCGGGCAAATATGTGGATACAAGCAAGCTCACAGGAACAGATCTGTGGATTATCAATTATCGTGCAGAGAGTCTTGGAAGCGGTTACCAGGGTAAAGGTAATGTGGTAATGTGGAGATACACGAACCAGGGTACAGTAAATGGTGTAAATGGCAAGGTAAATATCAGTATCCGGTATAAGACTTATTAATGAGAGTACAGGATACAGACAGTAATCCGCAGGAATGAGGACAGCTATGAAAAGTTATGCAAAAAAAATCATGACAAGACTGGCAGCAGGGGCGATGGCGCTCCTGCTTGCTGTCGGTACGGCTGCAACAGATATGTCTGTGTATGCAGCAGAAACGAAAACACAGGAAGGCACGACGGAAAAGAAAAAGATCACAGGATTTGCAGATCTTTCGGACAACCCGAAAGAGATTCGTATGACAGGTAAAATCAGCCTGAACCGCCTGCTTGCCAAGATGCCGCAGAGCATTGATGTTTATCTGGATGGCGGCAAAGAGACGACGAGTATTCCGGTAACCTGGAGCTGTGTCGGAGACTATGACACGACGAATTATTTTGTCTATGAATTTGACCCGAAATGGGATACCGATCAGTATTCACTTGGAGCAGGACAAAAGGACAAAATCCCATACATCAATGTGGTGATCTCAGGGACAAGTCTCTATAAAGGTGCAGCCATTTCTCAGGATGAGAAAAAATCCAACGAAAAAAAAGTATATAAATTTGCGAAAAGAAAGCTCAAATTAAATACAGCAGCGGCCTGTGGTGTGCTTGCCAATATTGAGAGTGAATCTTCTTTTAACCCAACCATAAGCGTCATTGATACCAACGGCAAGATCAGTTATGGTATCTGTCAGTGGAATGCTTCGAGATTTGATGACCTGAGAAACTACTGCAGCAGCAATGGTTATGATTATACTTCCATCGACGGGCAGCTTAAGTTTTTAAAATACGAACTGGAACATTCCGAGAAATATGCATTTTCCAAAGTGAAAAATGTCGAAAACACTGCAGACGGAGCCTATACAGCCGGGTATAACTGGGCAAAATATTTTGAGCGCTGTAACAGTGTATATTTTGAAGGACGTGCGAAACGCGCAAGAGATGTCTACTGGGCAAAATATAACGGTGACAGTCCGGATGATCCGGATAACCCGGATAACCCGGACGATCCGGTAACAAAGAAATATACCATCAAATATGTACTCTATGATGGGGAAAATAGCGATGCCAATCCATCGTCTTATAAGATCACAACAGAAACGATCACATTGAAAAAAGCAAAGAAAAAAGGTTATACATTTGAAGGATGGTATAAGGAGAGCAGCTTTAAAAACAGGATCACAACGATCCCGAAAGGATCAAAAGGCAACCTTACCATTTATGCAAAATGGAAAGCAAATAAATATACCGTTCGCTTTCATGGAAACAAGGCAACCAGCGGCAGTATGCAGGAGATGAAAAATCTCGAATATGATATGGATTATACCCTTAGAAAAAATAAATTTAAACGCAAGGGATATAAATTTGTCCGCTGGAACACAAAGGCAGATGGAAGTGGAAAGAAATACGGCAACAAGGAAGAAATCGAGAACCTTTCTGCAAAAAACGGTGCAGTTGTTGATCTGTATGCACAGTGGTCAAGGGATACTTACAAGATCACTTACAAAACGAACGGCGGAGAACTTGCGGATGGTACTGCAAAGAAATACAACGTAGATACCAGAACGTTCAAATTAAAAACACCGGTCAGATATGGCTATACATTTAAAGGCTGGTATAAAGACAAAAAATGTACCAGACGTGTCACACAGGTCAAAAAAGGTACAATTGGAAATCTGACCTTTTATGCAAAGTGGCAGATCAATAAATATAAAATCAAATACGATGGAAACGGCGCAACCAGCGGTTCCATGAAAGGTGTCTCTGTCTGCCAATATGGCAAGACCTATACGCTTACAAAAAATAAATTCAAGCGCACGGGTTATGTGTTTGAGGGCTGGAATACAAAGAAAAACGGCAAAGGTGATTTTTATGAAGACGGAGAGGATATCCGTAATATCACAGCGAAAAACGGTAAGACAGTCACACTGTATGCGCAGTGGAGCAAAAAGCAGTACACGATAAAATATGTACTTGACGGAGGAACCATTTCGTCTGAAAATCCGACCGGCTACTATTACGACACACCTACGATCCAGCTTGCAGCAGCTGCCAAAGAAGGATATACCTTTAAAGGATGGTATACGGATTCTGCATTTAAAAACAAGATCACGAAGATCAAAAAGGGAACCCGTAAAAATTACAAACTGTATGCAAAATGGAAGATCAATACTTACAATATCGTGTTTGACGGAAATGGAGCAACCAGTGGTTCGATGAAATCGATCAGTTCCTGCAAATACAATACAAGCTATAAACTCTCTGCAAATACATTCCAGAGAAATGGATATAAGTTTATCGGATGGAGTACCAAAGCGGATGGCAGCGATACTTTTTATGGAGATGGTGCAACAGTATCAAATCTTTCCCTTACAAATGGAGCAACAGTAAAACTATATGCACAGTGGGAAGCTTTGTAGGATGACAAAAATGAAATTTTATTTAGCACCGATGGAGGGACTTACCGGTTTTGTGTTCCGAAATGCATATCAGAAACATTTTGGAAATATAGATACCTATTTTACACCATTCATTAATAATAAAAAGATGAATTACAAAGAGATCAAAGACATTCTGCCGGAACATAATGAAGGGATGCATGTGGTTCCACAGATTCTGACGAATCGTGCAGAAGATTTTCTGGCAATCGCAAAAGAGTTAGGAAACTATGGTTACGAGAGCGTCAATTTAAATCTGGGGTGCCCGTCCGGGACGGTCGTGGCAAAGCACCGCGGCGCAGGATTTCTTGCGGTGCCGGAGGAACTGGATCACTTTTTAGAAGAGATCTTTGCGGAATGTCCGCTCCGGATCTCCGTCAAAACACGTGTCGGTGTCAATGATGCCGGGGAGTGGGAGCATCTTCTTTCCATCTATGAAAAATTTCCGATGGAGGAACTGATCATTCATCCGCGTGTACAGAAGGACTTTTATAACAATACTCCGGATATGGAAGCGTTTTTATATGCGGTAGAAAACAGCAGACATACGCTATGTTACAACGGTGACATCTGCTCCGTGGAGGATTACCGGACATGGAGACAGCAGATGGAAGAAAAAAGGAAATGTGCTTTTATGCAGGAATCCGGGCAGCAGACGGATCCGGAGGACACTGGCAGCCTGGTGTCCCATCTCATGCTTGGAAGAGGAGTTTTAAAAAATCCGGGTCTGATCGGAGAACTCACAGGACATGCGCCGATCACAAAGGATCAGTTTCATGCGTTTCATGATGACATATTAAAAGGATATCTGGATGTAATGTCAGGGGAGCGCAACACGCTGTTTCGTATGAAAGAGCTGTGGTTTTATTTTGCAAAATATTTTACAGAACCCGAAAAATATGTAAAGCAGATCAAAAAGACGCAGCATGTGGCGGAGTACCGTGTG
>OKSR01000717.1_pt1 | contig 14405 bp, 15 predicted proteins | sample 1606491 | NCBI WGS metagenome assembly OKSR01 (sample SAMEA3879605, study PRJEB24766) | human gut metagenome | biome: human-associated habitat; feature: feces | place: USA | collected 1985/1987 | reverse complement strand
CCATGCGCTGCTCATAGCACTTGGCGCGGAGCATGTTGTTGACGGAGAAGCAGGCACCCACATCACGCAGCAGCTCAACATAATTCAGGTTCAGCAGCCAGTCGGCATTGTTCAGCATCAGAGCCTTACCCTCAGAGAAATCGATGAACTTCTCCATCTGCTTCTTGAAGCAGGCTGCATTGTGAGCAATGTCCTCCTTGGTCAGCATCTTGCGCATATCGGTACGGCCAGAGGGGTCACCGATCATGGTGGTACCGCCGCCGATCAGGGCAATGGGCTTATTGCCAGCCATCTGCAGGCGCTTCATCAGGGTCAGGGCCATAAAATGGCCTGCAGTCAGGCTGTCCGCAGTGCAGTCAAAGCCAATATAGAAAGTGGCCTTGCCGTTGTTGATGAGGTCAATGATCTCATTGTCGGTGATCTGGGCCACCAGACCGCGAGCCTGCAGTTCTTCGTAAAGGGTCATGGGATTATCCTCCTGTTTTATCGGGCAGAGGACAAAAGAAAACGCCCCCTGCCAAAAATAAATTTGGCAGAGGGCGAGAAAATCGCGGTACCACCTCTGTTTGCCGCCCCCTCACGGAAACGGCCTCACGAGTGCGCCCCACAGAGATGGGATACACTCCTGCGTTTGTAACGCTCGCATGCGGCACAGCCTACTAGCCAAAGCGTTCAGCCTGCAACTCCGGGAGGTATTTCCCCTGCTGTTCTGCACACCCCTTGCACCAACCGGGGTCTCTCTGGGCAGACACTGACAAGGTACTTGTTCCCTTCAACGTCTTTCAACAAAAACCAGTTTAGCACAAATCAGCAGGGTTGTCAATCACCGGTTTCATGCTCGGCCAGCCCCAGCATCTCTCGAGCATTGGCACGGGAAAGCTCCGTGACATGGTCACCGGAAATGATATGCGCCAGCGCGTCCACTCTGCCTTCGGTATCCAGCGGGTGGATCTCGGTATAGGTTCGCTCATTCGTGATATTCTTCTGGATGAGCAGATGGCAGTCGGCCAGTGCAGCGATCTGCGCTGTGTGGGTGATGCAGAGGATCTGGTGATCTTTTGCGCTCTGTTTGAGCACCTCACCGATGCGGCTGGCTGCCTTGCCGGATACGCCGCTGTCGATCTCATCGTAGATGACCGTAGGCACTGCGTCCTTATCGGCCATGGCATTTTTGATTGCCAGCGTGATACGGCTCAGTTCACCGCCGGAAGCAATTTTTGCCAGCGGCTTGGGATCCTCACCGGGGTTTGTGGAAATATAAAACTCCACGCTGTCCTGGCCATGGCTGGCCAGCGGGCCGCGGGTATGGCGCAGGGTCATGCGGACACCAGGCATGTTCAAAAAATCCAGTGTGCCGGAGATGCGCCTGTTCAGCTCCTCAAAGGCTTTCAGGCGGGTCTGGGTCAGTACCTCGGCCTTATCCCGGGCCAGTACATAGAGCCGATGCTTTTCAGCCTGCAGGTGCTTTGTCCGCTCCTGTGAGAATTGGATGCGGTCCAGCTCTTCCCTTGCCTGCTGTCCAAATGCGATGATATCTTCCACAGTATCACCGTATTTCCGCTTGAGCTTGTAGATCAGATCCATCCGCTGTTCGATCTCATCCAGCTCTGCATCATTCGTCTCGTAGCCCTCCAGCCGCCCGATCAGGTCAGCAGAAAGGTCTTTTGCGGTGTAATAAAGATCCAGCAGCTGTCCGGCAGCAGCAGAAAGGCCGCTGTCCAGTTGGGCGGCACCATCGATCGCATTGGAAGCTTCCCCCAGCAGATCAACGGCACCCGGGGCATCATCTCCGCCCGAAAGCAGCGCATAGCTCTGGGAGATGCGCTCCCGGATGGTGGAGGCATTTGCCAGCACCTTACGGCGGGCCGCCAGCGTCTCCTCTTCGCCTGCAGTCAGGCTGGCATCCTCGATCTCCTGTACCTGATAACTCAACAGATCGATCTTTCGCTGTTTTTCACCCTCATCGGTGATGATGGCATCCAGCTCCTTTTTGACTTTGATAAGCTCCCGGTAAACAGCATAATACTCCTGATACACTGCCCCGTTCTGGGCGTAGGCATCCAGGATACCCTCATGGCGGGCCGGGTTCAACAGGCCTACGGAATCGTGCTGGCCGTTGATGTTGATGAGCCCACCGCACAGTTCCCGCAGAATGGCTGCTGTGGCAGGCATTCCGTTGATGCGGCAGGTGCTCTTGCCCTCGGCAGTGATCTCACGGCTCAGGGTCAGCGCTTCTGAGCGCTCATACCCCGCCTTTTCCAGGCTGTCCAGCACTGCAGGCGGAACATCATCAAATGCCGCACGGATGACTGCTTTTGCAGCCCCCGTGCGCACCAGATCCTTGGAGGTGCGGTTGCCCAGAATGGCATTGATGGAGTCGATCAGGATAGATTTGCCCGCACCGGTCTCGCCGGTAAGGACATTCAGGCCCTTCTCAAAATGCACGTTGGCCTTCTGGATGACTGCAACATTTTCAATTTGCAGACTGCTCAACATGTTCGTTCTCTCCTGCCTTTATTTCTGCCCGATGTAATGCCCAAGTTCGGTGCAAATGGTCTTTGCGTCCCGCTCAGAGCGGGCCACGATTAGAAAGGTATCATCACCGGAAAGGGTGCCAACCACATTTTTCCACTTGAGTGCGTCAAACACCTCGCAGGCTGCATTGGCCATGCCGGAATAGCATTTGATAAGCACCACATGGCCCGCAAAGTCCACCCCCAGAACAGATTCATGGAAGATGGTCTCAAATCGGGCCTGCATCTTGGGGTTCAGTGCCTCGCTGTGGCTGGAAACATAGCGGTAGCCGGTGGTGGTGGCAGCTTTGACAAGGTTCATCTCCCGGATATCGCGGGAAATGGTCGCCTGTGTGGCATCAAAGCCTTCCCTGCTCAGGTACTCCAACAGAGTCTCCTGCCGGCTGATGGGATTCTCCTGGATCAGACGCAGGATGGCCTGCTGCCGCTGCTGCTTGCTTTTGTTATCCCCTCGGCTGGTGCGTCCCATGTGATCTTCTCCCTTCGTTGTGTTTGTGTCATCGTCTGCCGCGCAGTTTCTGGTCAATGGCCTGGAACTGGTCAGCCTTGCTGAAGGTGATGAGCTGCACGACCTGGTCAGACAGCCGCACCTCCGCGGTGGCTCCGGCTTTTACGGAATAGCCCGCATTCCCATCACAACTGATAAAAACTTCTTCATCTGCCACCTGGCCCACACAGAGGTTGATCTTGCGCTCCTGCGCAAAAACCATGGCCGGGCTGGCAAGGCTGTGGGGACAGATGGGTGTGACAACGATGCCCTTGGTCTGAGAATCAAGAATCGGCCCGCCTGCCGCCAGAGAATAAGCGGTGGAGCCGGTGGGCGTTGCCACAATGACACCATCGCCCCGGTAATGCTCCACCAGGATATCATCACAATAGATGCTGAAATCCACCGCCTGCTGCAGGCGGCCCTTGGTCATAACCACATCATTCAGGGCATGGCCCTCCCAGCTGTCATCCCCCAGCACACGGACATAGAGCAGCATCCGGTTATCCAGAAAATATTCACCCCGGGCTACAGCGGAGAGCTTGGCTTCCATTTCATCGACCTCACAGGTAGCCAGAAAGCCACACCGGCCCAGATTGATGCCGAGAATGGGCTTTCGGTATTCCAGTGAGAGGTTGGCTTCATGCAGGATGGTGCCATCCCCTCCGATGGTCAGGATGACATCCGTCCGTTCCAGGCATTCCTTCTGGGTCAGATACTCCACGCCCATGGTCATGCACTCGGCCTGCAGGCCGTCCTGCATCAGCACCTGTGCCCCATGGGTCAGCAGGATCTGCGCCGCACGCTGGGAAATGCCGTAGGCCATAGCCTTGCCGGGGTTTGGGGAAATGTAGACGGTCATCGTCCGCGCCCTCCCTGATTTTATGGATTATGGTTCAGCGGTCCAGCGTAGAATGGCTGGATGCCACCACCTGTTCAGCAACCGAATCATCCAGTGCACCGGGTTCATCGCTCTTCTGAACGAACATCAGATATTCAATGTTTCCCTCAGGGCCCTTGACGGGGCTGAAATCCAGTCCGCAGACCTTGAAGCCGTTGGCAGCAGCATAGCCCATGGCATTGTGCAGCACCTCGCGGTGGGTGGCAGGGTCACGGACAACGCCGTTTTTGCCCACTTTTTCGCGGCCAGCCTCAAACTGAGGCTTGACCAGGCAGACACCCATAGCGTCCGGAGTGGTGATGGCCTGCGCCACCGGGAAGATATGATGCAGCGAGATAAAAGAGACATCTACGCTGAAAAACTCGATTGGCTCTGCCAGTTGGTCGAGGGTCACGTTGCGGATGTTTGTGCGCTCCATATTGACCACCCGCTCATCGGTGCGCAGACTCCATGCCAGCTGACCGTAGCCCACATCCACTGCGTAGACCTTGACTGCACCATTTTGCAGCATACAGTCGGTAAAGCCGCCGGTGGATGCACCAATGTCCATGCAGACTTTTCCCTTGGGGGTCAGTGGAAAACACTGCATCGCCTTTTCCAGTTTCAGGCCGCCGCGGCTGACATAACCGATATCATGGCCGCGCACCTCCACCTTGGCATCCTCTTTGATCATCTCACCGGCCTTGTCTACCTTCTGTTCATTGACAAAGACCACGCCGGACATGATCATCGCCTTGGCGCGCTCACGGCTCTGGATCAGACCATGCTGAACCAGATATTGATCCAAACGAATCTTCAAGATTCTGCTCCTTTCCATGTACGGATGGCCTGTGCCAGATGTTCAGCATCCAGGCCGGTGCTCTGCTTGATCTGCGGAACCGTCGCATGGGGCAGACGCACATCCTCCACACCACGGTGAATATAAGCACCCTGCCAGCCTGCTTTCCGCAGAGCCGTTTCCAGATGCTCACCGATGCCGCCGCAGGCCACGCATTCCTCCGCGAATAAAACAACGTCATATCTTGAAATTTCAGAAATAAGCTCAGGTGTAAAGGGATATATCTTTACAAGCTTATAAACATCACAGGGAACGTTTTCTTTGCCCAGAAGCTTCGCCGCAGTCAGCACATCCTCGACTTCGTCGGCGTAACTGACCATTACAGCTTTGGCATCAGGGGCGGTATAGAGCCGGTCATATTCTCTGCCGGAACAGTCAAACTGTGCCAGTGCTGCGCTCTCACCACCGCGGGGATACCGGATTGCCCGGGGGCCCTGCATCTCATCACTGAGCAGGATGGGCAGCCAGTGCCGCAGCTCGGCATAGTTGGAGGGCGAATAAACAGGAATCCCTACCTGACTGAGGAAGGCCGGGTCAAAGATTCCCTGATGGGTCTCGCCGTCTGCCGGAACAAAACCGGCACGGTCGATGGCAAGGACAACGTTCTCCTTCAGCAGGTTCACATCATGGATGATCTGGTCATAGGAACGCTGCAGGAAGGTGGAGTAGATGCAGACCACCGGCAGCATTCCCTGGCTGGCAAGGCCCGCTGCAAAGGTCACAGCATGCTGCTCTGCCATACCCACATCAAAGAAACGCTTGGGGTGGGTGTGTGCAAAGAACTGCAGACCCGTACCATACTTCATGGCGGCCGTGATGGCACAGATCTTCTGGTTTTCCGCCCCCTCCTTGTTCAGGACATTGCCGAACACCGTCGAGAAAGACTCCTTGGGAGCCACCTCAGGGTCTGGGATGCTGTTGACCAGATCAAAGGTCGAAACACCATGGAAGTTACCGGGGTTGCTCTCAGCCGGGGCATAGCCCTTGCCTTTCTTGGTCACGACATGTAGGAAATGGGGGCCGGGCTGCCTGTGGATATCGCGCAGGATTCCTTCAAGCTCCGGCTCATTGTTACCATCAAAAGGACCATAATAGTGGAAGCCCATATCCTCGAACATGGTTGAGTGATACATTGCCCTGCGCACCATAGCCTTGCTGTTCTGGATCGCAGATTTCAGCGGTGGGCCGATGACAGGCACGCCATCCAGAAAGGAACGCACATTTTCCTTGGCATCGTAATAGCGGCTGGTGGTGCGCAGATGGCTCAGGTAGCGGGACAACGCGCCCACATTCTTGGAAATGGACATCTTGTTGTCGTTCAGGATGACCAGAAGATTGTCCAGCTTTCCGATATTGTTCATCCCCTCGTAGACCATACCGCCGGTAAAGGCACCGTCACCAATGAGGGCAACCACCTGTCCCGGCTCGCCCCGCAGCTTTTTGGCCCAGGCAATGCCCACAGCCAGCGAGAGCGCGGTGTTGCCGTGACCGGCAATAAAAGCATCATGCTCACTTTCGTTGGGATTCGGGAAACCGGAAATGCCATCCAGCTGCCGCAGCTTGGCAAAGCCCTCGCGGCGGCCGGTCAGCAGCTTGTGGGTATAGCACTGATGGCCCACATCAAACACGATCTCATCCGTGGGGGTGGTCAGCACCCGGTGCAGAGCCACCGTCAGCTCCACAGCACCCAGATTGGATGCCAGATGGCCGCCGGTCTTTGATACGTTATCCAGAAGAAATTCACGGATTTCTGCGCAAAGCTGCACGGTCTGCTGACTGGACAGCTTTTTCAGATCGCTGGGCTGAGAGATTTTCTCCAGCAAAGGCGAATTCATAAATTCACGTCCTTCTCACGTTTTGAAATGGGGCGCTCAGAGGCCCATAGGATAGAGGAAGCCGACCAGTATACCCAGTGCAAAACCGGCCATAACCTGCAGCGGAGTGTGACCGACCATCTCTTTCAGGTGCATATTCTGCAGGAAGGGATTGTTTTTCTCGGTCACTTCGATCCACTGCTCCAGCATCTTGTTCAGCACCTTGGCCTGCTCGCCGGTCTCGCGGCGCACACCCATAGCATCGTGCATGGTGATGATGGCAACAACTGCGGCCACCGCAAAGATAGCCGAATGGATGCCCTCGCTGCGTGCCGTAGCAATGACCATGGCCGTTACCGTGGCACTGTGGGCACTGGGCATACCGCCATCGCCCCACATCCGCTCCAGCTGGAACCTGCCCAGCAGGACAAAGTTGATGATGGTCTTGAGCACCTGCGCCACAAACCAGGACAACAGGGATACTGTAAGGATCTCATTGAACGTCAGGACGCTATGGATAAATTGCATGGTAGTTCCACCTTCTTATTTTTTCGGATCAGCTGCGGCGCACCAGCAGCTCTTTTGCCAGCTGCTCCAGGAAAGCGGCCTTTTCGCCAAATTCCGCGTGCAGGGAGGCGCAGGTCTCGTTGTTCAGTTTTTTTGCCAGCTCCATGGCACCCTCGGCCCCATACAAGGTCACAAAGGTGGTCTTGCCGTTCTCACTGTCGCTGCCAATGGGTTTGCCCAGCTGTTCGGCGGTGCTGGTCACATCCAGCACATCGTCCACGATCTGGAACACCAGACCAATGCCGAAGGCATAGTCCTCCAGCTCCTTGCACTGGGTCTCATTGGCCTGAGCAGCGGCAGCACCCATCTGAACAGCAGCATTGATGAGCGCACCGGTCTTGTTCCGGTGGATCAGCCGCAGCTGCTCCTCGGTGGCAGCCAGTGCCTCGTATTTCAGGTCAAGCTCCTGCCCGTAAACCATGCCATGGCTGCCCGCACCAGCGCCCAAGGCCCTTGCGGCCCGCACACTGACAATGGGCGAAGCCGGTGCATTTGCGACCACGTTGAACGCCTCGGTCAACAGTACATCGCCGGCCAGCATAGCAGTGGATTCACCAAAGGCTTTGTGGCAGCTGGGCTTGCCCCGGCGCAGGTCATCGTTGTCCATGCAGGGCAGATCATCATGGATCAGAGAATAGCAGTGCAGCATCTCGACCGCCGCCGCAAACTGCTCGGCTGCTTCAGCGCTTCCGTTGAGCATATCGCACACGGCCAGAACCAGCACTGCGCGGATGCGTTTGCCGCCGCCCAGCAGGCTGTAACGGGCAGCCCGGCAGACCTCAGATTCCTCGGGCAAAAAAGTCTCGCAGGCCTTTTCCAGTGCCTGATTTGCCCTGGCAAGATACTCTTGATACTGCTTCGCGTAATCCATGAAACTTCCTCCTTAATGTGCGGCATCCGGCCGGGGGGCCCGCTGCGCGTCGATCTCATCCAGCTGCAGCGTGGCCTTTTCCAGCGTACCGTTACAATAATCCATCAGGGATGCGGCTTCGGCATAGAGTTTGACCGACTCCGCCAGCGTTGTTTCCGGCTGCTGCATCTGTTCAAGGATGGCTTCCAGCCGGGTCATTCCATCCTCAAAGCTTTTGGGTGCTCTCATCCAGTTCCTCCACTGTATTGACCGTGCAGGTCACGCGGTGTTCCGTGCCCCGGAGTTTACAGGTCTGCCCGGGCCGGAGTGCATCCGGCGTGCAGATCCTTCCCCTATTGTCCTGCACCATGGCATAGCCGCGGGCCAGCACACCGTAGGGGTTCAGGGATGCGGCAAGTGCTGCCGTATGCTTCAGACGCAGCTCTCCGGCCTGCAGCTTACCTCTGGCGGCAGTTTGCAGCCGCCCGGCCAGAGTATCCAGGCGGGCAGCACGCTCCTCCAGCGCTGCCTGTACACCGGCACGGGAAAGCAGCTGTTCGGTCTGTTCCAGCCTATTATAGCATAAACTCAGCTTAAATTGGATACAATTGTGAATATTTTCTTCCAAAGTGCATAATTTCCGTCCTTGTTCGGCACGGTCGGGCACAGCAAGCTCTGCCGCCGCTGAGGGCGTGGGCGCGCGCTGATCTGCCACAAAATCCAGGATCGTAAAATCGATCTCGTGACCAATGGCGCTGATGAGGGGCGTTTTGCAGCGGTAGGCCGCCCGGGCAATGACCTCGGCGTTGAATACCCACAGATCCTCCCGGCTTCCGCCGCCGCGCGCTACAATGATCTCGTCCACCAGCCCGCTTTTGTCCAGCCGGGTAATGGCATCGGCGATCTCCTCTGCCGCTTCAAAGCCCTGCACATTCACAGAAGCCAGCAGCAGACGCACTGCGGGCCAGCGCCGACCGATGACATTGCGGATATCCTGCAGTGCAGCACCGGTCTTGCTGGTGACAAGACCGATACACTGCGGGAACCGGGGCAGCGGCTTTTTATGCTCCGGTGCAAACAGTCCTTCTTTGTCCAGTTTTGCCTTCAGCTGTTCAAAGGCCAGCTGTGTCGAACCGATGCCGTCCGGAAACATGTCGTTGACATAGACCTGAAACGCACCGTCCCGCTCGTAGAGGGTCACACGGCAGCGTACCACCACCTTCATACCCTCTTCGGGCTGGAAACCCAGCCGCCGCGCATCGGAGCGGAACATCACAGCCCTGACGCTGGCGGCTTCGTCCCGCAGGGAAAAGTAGCAGTGTCCGCTCCGGGCGTTCTGCACAAAGTTGGCAATCTCACCCCGCAGGGCCAGATCGAACAGAACATCATTCACGTCCAGCAGATTCTTGACGTACCGGTTCAGGGCCGAGACTGAGATCACTTCAGCCATAATCCAGCCTCCTGTGCGGCAAGAATGGACACACCGATGGCGTTGTCGCTGGAATACTGCCCGGGCACGAAATACACCTGCGGAAGGCGCTGCTGCACCCAGGCGCGGATAATATCACTGCTCATCACACCGCCCGCACAGACCACCGGCAGGCCGGGGTATTCCTTCTGGGCGGCTTTTGTCATCTTGACCACGGTGTCTGCCACACAGAGCAGGCAGTATTTGCAGACATACTCCGGGGGTTTGCCCTCATTCAGCAGGGCGTTGCACTGATTTTCCAGCCCCGAAAGACTGCACTGCATCCCCTTCACGCTGGATTTGGGCTTAATGGGTTCCTCACACAAGGCAGCCAGACGGGAAACTTCCACACCTGCCGGGAAGCCAAACCCCAGCTTGACCCCCACACGGTCCACTGCCTGCCCGGCGTATAGGTCGGTGCTGGTGCCCAGTGTGGTGATTTCCTTTACCTCATTGCAGAGCAGAAGATCCGTTGTACCGCCTGAGATGTGGAAGAGCAGCACTTTCTGGCGGAAGAGCTCTTCCCCTTTTGCTGCAAACAGCGCTGCCGCCGCGTGTCCCTGCTGATGGGTGGTATGGATGAGCGGGATGCCCCGGGCCTGCGCAAAGGCTGTGGCCGCGCTGACACCCGCCAGGAAGCAGGGCATATAGCTTCCCTCCACGGGGCGCGGCTTCTGGGAAACGCCCACTGCCGAGATTTGGGTCAGATCAAACTCCCGGCCAAGCTCCTCCAACATCTCGGGCAGAGCCGCGGTATGGTGGAAGAGCGCATCACTCTGCCGCAGGCCCAGTTGGCCCTCCTTGACCGGCAGAAAACGTTTCTTTGCGCAAACAACCTCTCCGGCTGTGTGAAAAACCGCCAGAGAGGTTGCATAGTTGCTTGTGTCGATGCCCAGCGTATAGTGGCTCACTGTTCTTCCGACTCCACCGGCTCCGTATCCAGACCCTGCTCACGGGCAACAGCACCCAGCAGACCATTCACGAACTGATAGTCCTCATCTGCGCCGTATTTCTTGGTCAGCTCCACAGCCTCATTGATGACAACACCGGGCTTACGCTCGTCGCCATACAGCATCTCAGCCAGAGCCAGACGCAGGACAGTCAGGCTGACACGGGGCAGGCGCTCCATGGTCCAGTTGCGCAGATGGTCACGGATGAGGTCGTCCACCTCTGCAGAATGGCTGTAATAGGCACTCAGCAGGCGCTGGCCGAACACATCCACAGGACGCTCTTCCCCACACTCGCTGTTCGTATCCAGTGCTTCCTGCAGGGGCACATCACCAAAGGTCTGGGAAAAAGCCAGCAGGAACGCATTCTCACGGGCTTCACGACGGGGCAAAATATTTTCCATAATCTTCCTCTTCTACTTTTTATTCCTGTTCCTCAGCCGCAAGGCCGGCAATGACAAGGTTCACACGGCTTACCGTGACATTGGTCATGTTCTGAACAGCAGACTTGACATTCTCCTGTACCTTTTCGGCCACAGCAGGGATCTTTGCACCAAACTTGACCACCAGATTCAGGGTCAGTTCAGCGGTGCCGTCCCGCATCTCCACGGTAACAGGGGGCTGGATGCAGGCAGCAGCCAGCAGCTCCTTGACCTTTTTGTTCTGCTTGCCGCAGGAGACCTCGGACACACCGTCCACTTCCAGTGCAGCACAGCGTGCGATCTTGCCGATGACCTCGGTGGAAATTTGCAGGCTCCCGCCCTTAAGATCCATATTCTGTAAATCCATTCTATGGTCCTCCATCTAAAATAAGCGTGTGCTCATTTATTTTATTTCCATCTGTTCAGGGAAGCTTCCCTGTCATTAATGCTTACGTCTTATTATAGCAAAGTTTTGGAATTTATACAACACCCACCTGCATTTCTTGCCATCTGTTTCTGTTCAACTTGACGGATTCCACTGCGCAAAGTGCAGGCTGCCATACAACAAACTGCAAAAACGAGCAGGGCACAATCCGGCGGCACCCGCCGCATCAAAAGGACCCGGGCAGGCAGGGTGCTGAACACGTCCGCCTCCCCGCCCGGCAGCAGCAGATAGAACAGGGCCAATGAAAGTGGCAGATGGAGCATCCTGGCCCGGTAGAGCGGGCGCAGGGTCATTTCCGGCGGGCAGATGGTGCGCACCTGCAGCAACACGGAAAGGCCCTGCACGCTCAGTGCTGCACAGCAGAGCAGACTCCCACATCGTCCGGTGCGGGAGGCCAGGTCACAGCCGGAGCAGACTTCCAGCAGAATGGAACAGAGTGTGCCCGCACCGGCAGGCAAAAGCGCCCCTGCCCCGGCGGCCAGCATCCGAAAAAAGAGGATAAAACCGCAGAGCTTGCAGTACGTTATGGCGGCATCGGCCAGGATCTCATCCAGCCGCGGCGGTGCGGGGGATGCTGGCGCTGCAGATCCCGGTTTGACCGAACGCACTCCTGCAAACCGGTTCAGCAGGGCGGCAGTCAGATAGTTTGCGGTGATCTGTGACGCAAACAGCAGCACGCCAAGCTCTGCACTGCCCAGCAGGCTCTGCCCCACCGTCAGAACCACAAAGGATGGCCCGGAACAGATACAGGCAGGCAGCAGAGCATCCGCTTCCTCAGCCGTAAGCTGACCGGTCCTGACTGCCTGCGCCGCAGCACTGGCCGCTGGTGCAAAGCCACCCAGGAACCCGATGCAGAGCACCCGTGCCGCACAGGGTGTACGGATGCCGATGCCCCACGCCGCCAGACGGAACGGCAGGGCCAGCAGGTCGCTTTCCGGGCATTGGATGAGCAGGCGCGATACCACGAGAAACGGGAACAGCGAGAGCAGCAGCGGCCCGCTGCAGAGGGTCAGCCCTTCCCGCAGAGCAGCGGCACAAACCTCCGGCACTGCAAACGGCAGAATCCCTGCCGCCAGTGCCAGCAAAAACAAACCCGTCTGATCCCATCTGAAAAGCTGATTCATACACATGCCCTCCGGTTCCATATATATGTGATACGGGGCGCAGTTTTGCCCGGCGGGGAGGGAGCGGGTGTGAAACAGCAGAAAACCGGGCGGCTCTCCCTGCGCGGCTGGTTTGGCCGGATGCTGCGCCAGCCTCCCCGGGGCTTTTATGGGCAGCCCTCTGTCTATCTGAGCGGCGGTGTGATGGAGATCGAGCACTTCCGCAGGGTGCGCACCTATGAGGAGGGCAGGCTCTGCCTGGAATTTGCGGGCGGGTTGTTCACCGTGTATGGGGACGGGCTTAGAATCGAAACGCTGGCCGCTCACCGCATTACCCTGCGGGGGCGGTTCTTACGCACAGAATTTTCCAGCAATTAGGGAGGGATGCAGCATCTTACAGCTTTGGGCCGGGGCAGCATTTTCTGCCCGGAACGGTGATACCGATGGCATGCTCTCCGAAGCTGCACGGACAGGCCTGCACCTCACTGACATCTTCCCTGCTCCCGGCGGCTTTACAGCCCGATGTGCGGCATGGCGTTACCTCCGGCTGGCAAAACTTGCCCGCAAGCGGCGGGTGCATCTGCGCATCCGCAAAAAGACAGGGCTGTTTTTTCTCCTGCGGCCCTACCTCCGGCGGCGGGGGCTGTGGGCCGGGCTTTTGCTGTTTGTGCCGCTTTTGCTTTGGTCCCAGGGCCTTGTCTGGGCTGTGGATGCTTCCGGCCTGACGACCGGCCAGCAGGCGCGGGCCGTATCGTCACGCAGGAAAAACTTGCCGCCGGGGAATATGCTCTGCTCCAGAGCGGTGAATTCTCGTGGGTCAGCCTGAATTTTCTGGATGGGCGGCTGGAACTGGAAGCGGCAGAAGCCAAACCGGTGCCGGAGATCGCCGCCGGAACGCTCCATGGCCTGCGGGCAAAGACTGCGGGCACGGTGGTCAGCACAAACCTTGTCAGCGGGACGATGCTGGTGATTCCCGGGCAGGCAGTGGAAAAAGGCCAGGGACTCATCGGCACTGCCCGGGCTGAACGGGACGGTACGCTGATCTTTCAGCCTGCCGCTGGAAGCGTCCGGGCGCAGTTCGAGTGGGAGTTTGCGGAAGAGCTTCCACTGACGGCTGCCACATACCAGCTGACCGGGAACACTGTCGTTCAGCAAAGGCTTTTCCTTGCCGGGCGGGTGTTCCCATTGCCTTCCCTTTTCTCCCCTGCTGACGATTCCGCAGCGGTCACACGGCATCTTCAGCCGGAGCTTCTGGGGCTGACGCTCCCGCTTTCCGTCGAGGAAACCACCTATTACGAACAGGCAGAAAATGAAGTTCATTCCTCAGAGGATGAAGCCAGCGCACTGGCCCGTCTGCATGGCCTGCAGACCTTAAAAAATGATTACCCGGACGCAGAATTTGTGGCGCAGAAAGTAGATGTTACAACCGAGAATGACACCTTGCATTACCGGGTGGTCTACACCATCATCGCTGACATCTGCACCTGAAAACGGCCCGGAGTTTCTCGCTCCGGGCCGTTTTCAAGTTACATCTTATGCGTTTTCATTGGGTTCTTCGGCCGCTTCTTTTTTATAAGCAGCCTTCTCCACCAGCTGATTCAGGTCAAAATGATATTTGGTGTGGCAGAAATGACAGACGACCTCACAATCCGGGTCCTCATCCCGGAGCTTTTCCAGTTCCTTGCGGCCCAGGCTCAGCAGCATCTCTTCGGTACGCTCGGCACTGCAGTCACACTTGTACTGCACTTCGCGCTCATCCAGAACATTGGGGTTGAAGCCTGCCAGTGCAAGGTTCATCATATCCTCGGGGGTCTTGCCTTCCCGAAGCAGTTCAGTGACGGAAGGCATTGCGGCGATGTTATGCTCCAGCTGGGTGATCTCGGCATCGGTGGCACCGGGCAGCAGCTGCAGCAGGAAGCCGCCCGCGCAGGCAATGGTCAGGTCAGTATCCACCAGCACCCCCAGAGCGCAGACGGTAGGCACCTGCTCACTGTAAGCATAGTAGCTGGTCAGATCCTCGGCGATCTCG
>OKSR01000702.1_pt1 | contig 14673 bp, 17 predicted proteins | sample 1606491 | NCBI WGS metagenome assembly OKSR01 (sample SAMEA3879605, study PRJEB24766) | human gut metagenome | biome: human-associated habitat; feature: feces | place: USA | collected 1985/1987 | reverse complement strand
TTGCTGCCGTAGATCTCCATAACATTTGCTGCCATAAATCCTACTCCTTACTTGATCTTACTTTTTTCTTTCGCCTTGGGTCTGCCGCAATGCAGAAACCCAAAGCTTGCTTACATCTTAACAAAAACGGCGCTGCGAGTCAGGAGGTGACCCACAGCGCCGTTGCTGTCTATGGCTAGATTATAGTCTTTGCGGGCAAAAAAGGCAATTGACAAAACTGACGATTCTGTACAAACACGATCCCGTATTTTTGGAACAACCGCGATTGGTATGACTTTTACGGGAGAAAAGCCCCTTTCAGGACAGCCTTTTCCAGCCGGAATGTGCGCAGAACGCTGTAATTGTTCTTTATTATAAAAGCGTCAGATGACCTGAAACAGGAAAAACTTGAGGTAATTCGTTTCCGGCACGCCCCACAGAATGGGATGATCCGGTGCCTGCTGCTTTACCTCGATCTGCCGCAGCTGCCGGTGGGCGTCCTTAGCGGCAGCGCGCAGCATCTTGATGAACAGCTCCTCGGTGGCAAAGTGGGAGCAGCTGGCAGTGGCCAGATACCCGCCCCGGGGCAGCAGCTTCATGGCGCGGTAGTTGATCTCCTTATAGCCGCGCATGGCGTTCTCCACCGTGCGGCGCGCCTTGGTAAAGGCAGGGGGGTCCAGAATAATAAAGTCGTAGGGGTGGCCCTCCTTTTCCAGCCGGGGCAGCAGGGCAAAGGTGTCCTCGCAGAGGAAATCCATGTTGTCGAGACCGTTGCGCTCGGCGTTGCGCTTTGCCATGGCAATGGCTTCGGCGCTGATGTCAGCGGCGGTCACCCGGGCAGCCCCACCCTTGGCAGCGTTCAGGGCAAAGCTGCCGGTGTGGGTAAAGCAGTCCAGCACGGTGTGCCCGGCGGCAAGGCGTGCCACAGCCCGGCGGTTGTATTTCTGGTCAAGGAAAAAGCCGGTCTTTTGCCCGTTTTCAAAGTCTACATGGTAGTAGACGCCGTTTTCGCAGATCTCGGTCTGGGTGGTGTTCGGGTGGCTCTCGCCGGGCAGGGCAAACCAGCCCTTGTTCTGTTCCAGCCCCTCCTTGGCGCGCAGGGCTTCATCGTTGCGCTCGTAGATGCCGTCAATGGTCTGTCCGTCTGCCCGCAGCACCTCAGCCAAAAGCGGGAAGAGCACCGGCTTCAGCTTTTCCATGCCCACGCTCAAAGTCTGGGTGACCAGAACATTGTTGAACCGGTCCACCGTCAGGCCGGGGAACTGGTCCGCCTCGCCAAAGATGAAGCGGCAGGCAGAAAGGTCGGCAGGCTCCAGTACCGTTTTGCGGTAAGCCCATGCGTACTCCACCCGGCGCCGCATGGCGTCAAAGGTATCGTTGGCGTTGCGGGAGATCAGCCGCACCCGGATCTTGCTTTGCAGCGAGAGAAAACCGGTGCCGAGGTATGCGCCCTTGGGGCTGACCACATCCACCAGCGTGCCGTTTTCCGGCGTAGTGCCGGGGGCTTCCAGAATGTCGTTCTCGTACACCCAGGGGTGCCCGCCCACCAAAAGACCTTCGGCGTGCTTGTTGACTTTATATACAGGATAAGTGCGTTCGCTTTTCATAAAATGCTCCTTCAACTAAGAATGCGCAAAATGATGCTCGTTCTGCTCTTTATCATAACATAAAAATATGGTAGAATAAATACAAAATTTTGCAAAAGGAAGAGAACGCTATGGAGATCGAACGCAAATGGATGGTGACCGGCTGGCCGGAGGGGCTGCCCCTTGAGGAAGAATTCACCATGCGGCAGGGCTATATCAGCGTGCAGCCCACGGTGCGCATCCGGGAGGAAGCACTGACCGGCGGCAGCACCGACTATATCCTCTGCTTCAAGTCCGCAGGGGGCTTGGCGCGGGAGGAGATCGAGCGCAGCATCGATAAAGACCTGTTTGTGCAGCTGGAGGAAAAGATCATCGGCAAGCCCCTGATCAAAAAGGTACGCCGGAGCTACCGCTTGCCGGACGGCGCGGTGCTGGAGGTGAACCATGTGGACGAGGGCCTGCCCACAGCGTTCTGGTACGCCGAGGTAGAGTACCCCACGGTGGAAGCCGCGCTCCGCTGGCAGCCGGATGCCTGCGGCCTTGCGGCATACCTCAACGATGAAGTGACGAACCAGCCCGGCCAGAGCATGGGCGCATACTGGGTGCAAACCAGAGGGTAAAGCCGACAATACTGTGAAGGGAATGACTGTTTACGAAAAAGATCAAGCTGAAACTGGAGCTCCAGTATAACTCGCCGGTGATCCTTACCTTTTTTCTGCTGTCCATGCTGGTGCTGCTGGCAGACGGCTGGACGAACGGCTGGAGCACCATGAACCTTTTCTGCGTGTACCGCTCTTCGTGGCGGGACCCGCTGGGCTACATCCGGCTGTTCGGTCATGTGCTGGGCCATGCAAACTGGGAGCATTTTCTCAATAATATGCTGCTGCTGTTGGTGGTGGGCCCGCCCATGGAGGAAAAATACGGCAGCATCCCGCTGCTCAAGGGGATTCTGTTCACCGCGCTGGTCACCGGCGTGCTGCAATGCATCCTGTTCCCCCACACGGGGCTGCTGGGTGCGTCCGGCATCGTGTTCATGCTCATCATGCTCTCCTCGCTGGCGGGCTTTTCCGGCGGCATCCCGGTCACCATGCTGCTGGTGGCGGCGCTGTACTTCGGCCAGCAGGTGTATGATATCATCTTTGTGCACGATAATGTGGCAAACTTTATGCACATCGTGGGCGGTTTGTGCGGTACCGCCTTCGGCTATTACTGCGCCCTCCATCGCCGCCCTGCGCGCAGCCGTAGATAAAAGAGAAGAATTATGGATAAAAATGGGATACCGGAGCGTCTGCGGACGCTCCGGTATCCTGTTTATACAAGAAAGAAAAATAATGAGTGCGGCAAACTGGAATTTGTTTACTGTTTCTTATCATTGAAGTAAATGATAAATGCTCCCATCACAGCAACAGCAAGAATAACGCCCCACTCTGGTGCATTGACCCAATTTGCAAAGATGGCACCACTTATATACCCAACAATTACGGTTACGATCATTGCTAAAATCGCTTTCCCCATACAATCACGCTCCTCGTCAAATTTCGATTTGTTGAACTAAGCCGAGTATACCATACCAGCCAATAAAAGAATACCCCTCTAGGGGAGAATTGGCTGAAAAAAGCGTTCAAAGTGCGCCGCAGAGCACTTTGAACGCGAACGATAAAAATATTATTTCCATCCCCGGTCGGTGGGGTCCAGCATCCCGGCGGCGGAATATACCAGCGCGTTGCAGATGGCAGCGGCAACGTTGCTGCCGCCCTTACGCCCCATGGCAACGATGGCGGGCACGCCGTGGGCAGCGCAGACGGCAAACAGCCGCTCCTTGCTCTCCACCACGTTCACAAAGCCCACCGGCACCCCGATGACCAGCGCAGGACGCAGCCCGGCGGTTTCAATCAGGTCGGCAATGGTCAGCAGCGCTGTGGGTGCATTGCCCACCGCAAGAATGGCACCGGGGTGCTCGGCGGCGGCTCTTTGCATGGACGCCACCGCCCGGGTAGTGCCGTTGGCTTTTGCCAGCGCAGCCACCTCCGGGTCGGCCATATAGCACAGTGCTGTGCCGCCCAGCCGCGCAAGGCCCGGCTTTGTAATGCCGGAAAGCGCCATGTTGGTGTCGGTAACGATGGGCGCAGCGGCTTGCAGCGCCGCCACGCCCGCCGCCACCGCACCGGGGGTAAAGCGCAGGTTGCGGGCATAATCAAAATCTGCGGTGGTGTGGATGACCCGCTTGACCACGGCGGCGGTCTCCGGCGGCGGAGTCAGACCCAGTGCTTCCAGCTCCGCGGTGATGATAGAAAGGCTCGTCCGCTCGATATCGGCGGGCAGATGGTGCTGCGGGGTCATACGGTGTTCCTCCTTTCCAGTCCCATGGCGGCGTACAGGGCGTTCATGTCCAGCGCCCGGCGCACGCCGTCGGCCAGCAGGTCAAACTGCTGCTGCCGGTACTCCTGCATGGAGAGCAGCGGTGCATCGGCAGGGGAGATGCCCTTGCGGCTGCACAGCAGCTGCACCAGCTTTTCGGTCAGTTCCCCGGTATCAAACAGCCCATGCAGATAAGTGCCCGCCACGTTGTCCTTTACGCAGCCCTCGGCGCTGCCGTCTGCAAGGCGGCAGAAGGGCACACCCTGCACGGCAGTGCATCCGGTATGGATCTGGTAGCCGGTCAGCGCAGCCCCCGCCAGCTGCGGCGCGGTGACAGTGGCGGTGTCCTGCGTGCGGTGCTTTGCGTCCGTAAACACGGTCTGGGTGGGCAGCAGCCCCAGCCCGCGCACGGTCTGGCTGCGTCCGCTCTCAGTGCCCTCGGGGTCGGCAAGGGTCTCGCCCAGCATCTGGTAGCCGCCGCACACGCCCAGCACCGGCGTGCCGGAAGCCGCCAGTTTTTGCACTGCACTTTCCAGCCCGCACTGCCGCAGCCAGAGCAGGTCATCTATGGTGTTTTTTGTGCCCGGCAGAATGACCACATCCGGTGCGCCCAGCTGCCGGGGGCTTTGCACATACCGCACGCTCAGCAGTGGGTGCTGCTCCAGCGGCATAAAATCCGTAAAATTGGAGATGTGCGGCAGCCGCAGAATGGCAGCATCCAGCGGCTTGACGGCGGTGCTGCTTTCCAGCCGGGAGGAGAGGGAGTCCTCGTCCTCGATATCCACCCGCAGGTAGGGCACAACGCCCAGCACCGGCAGATGAGTCTTTTCCTCCAGCATGGTAAGGCCGGGCTTCAGTATGGAAGCATCGCCCCGGAATTTGTTGATGACCAGCCCCTTGATGCGTGCCCGCTCGGCGGGCTCCAGCAGCTCTACCGTGCCGTACAGCTGCGCAAACACGCCGCCCCGGTCGATATCTCCCGCCAGCAGCACCGGTGCATCCACCAGCTCTGCCAGCCCCATGTTGACGATATCGTCCGCTTTCAGGTTGATCTCTGCCGGGCTGCCCGCGCCCTCAATAACGATGATATCCACTTCTTCGGCCAGACTATTGTATGCAGCTAAAATGTCCGGGATCAGGCTCTTTTTCAGCTTGAAGTAGGCGGCTGCTGGCATCTGCCCGCGCACCTCGCCGTTCACGATGACCTGACTGCCCACATCGCTGCTGGGCTTGAGCAGAATGGGGTTCATGCGCACATCCGGTTCCATGCCGGCAGCCTGTGCCTGCACCACCTGTGCCCGGCCCATTTCCAGCCCGTCCCGGGTGACAAAGCTGTTCAACGCCATGTTCTGGCTTTTAAAGGGGGCTACCCGGTAGCCGTCCTGTGCAAAAATACGGCACAGCGCGGTGCACAGCAGGCTTTTGCCCGCACCGCTCATCGTACCCTGTACCATGATACATTTTGCCCGGCTCATGCAAGCACCTCCCGTAAGGCTTCTATAAGCTGCTGGTTTTCCGGCGCGGTGCGCACGGCAGTGCGGTACCAGCTGCCGTCCAGTCCGGGGTAGTTGCCGCAGCTGCGCAGCACGATGCCGCGCTGCCGCAGGGCACCGCCCAGCGTTTCCGGTGCTTGGAACAGCAGATAATTCGCGCTGCCATCCAGCACCCGCAGCCCCAGCGCACGCAAGCCGTCCCGCAAAGCAGGACGCTGCTGTGCAATAAGCGCCTGCACCCGGGTTACATAAGCAGTCTCGTCCAGTGCCGCCAGCCCCGCCGCCTGTGCAAGGCTGGAGACAGCCCACGGCTGCCCGGCTGTCTGCATTTTCTCCAGCAGAGCGGTGTTGCTGCACAGGCAGTAGCCCAGCCGCACCCCGGCCATGCCGTACAGCTTTGTAAAGGCTTTCAGGATGATGAGGTGCGGGCTTGCCAGCAGCTTTTTGGCAGACAGCACCTCACTTTGCGGCAGAAAGTCCAGAAAGCACTCGTCCGCCACCAGCAGCGCACCGCAGCGTTCGCACCGGCGCAGCAGCGCTTCCACCAGCGGCAGCGGCGTCAGCTGCCCGGTGGGGTTATTGGGCTGGCAGAGGAATACCATGTCGGTGTCCTCGTCCACTGCGGAAACAAACGCTTCTGTCACCGCAAAATCTTCTTTTTCCTGCAGAAAATGCCGCCGGACGGTGCAGCCTGCCGTTTCCAGCGCGGCGGCATACTCTGCAAAGGTAGGGGCGGGCAGCAGCGCCGTGCGGGGCTTTGCCGCCCACACCAGACGGAAGATGAGGTCTGCCGCGCCGTTGCCGCAGAGGATGTGCTCCATGGGCACCTTCTCGTGCACTGCCAGCTTTGCCCGCAAAGCACGGCAAAGGGGGTCGGGGTAGCGGTCGGCGGTGGCAAGCGCGGCAGTAATGGCCTTTGCCACCCCCTCCGGCAATCCCAGCGGGCTGACGTTTGCTGAAAGATCCAGCGCATCCTGTCCGTACTGCGCCCGGTAACCGGCCCAGTCGCCGCCATGTACAAGCTGCATCATAAAATACCTCGTATCAATAGCCCAAGCGCCAGCGCCAGCAGGCTTTCGGCGTACATCATGCGGTCCGCGCGGCGGATATCCTCCGGCTCAATGGGACGCACGGCATCGCCGATGGTGGGCTTAGGGTAGTATTCACCAAAATAATAGGCGGGCCCGGCCAGCTGCACGTTCAGTGCACCGGCGCAGGCGCTCTCGGTCTGGGCGCTGTTGGGGCTGGCGTGGTTGCGCCTGTCCCGCCGCCAGATGCGCCACGCATTGCGGGCATCGTTGCCGGTCAGGGCGGCAGCAGCTACCCACAGCAGGGCGGCAATGCGGCTGGGCAGGTAGTTTGCAACATCGTCCAGCTTTGCCGCTGCACGGCCAAAATAAAGATACTGCGTGTTTTTATAGCCCACCATGCTGTCCATGGTGTTGATGGCTTTATAAGTAAGCGCCAGCGGTGCGCCGCCCAGCAGCATATACAACAGCGGTGCGATCACCCCGTCGCTGGCGTTTTCGGCAACCGTTTCCACAGCCGCCTTGGTCACGCCCTCGGCGGTCAGTGCCTGCGTGTCCCGCCCCACGATGCGGCTCACGGCAGTGCGGGCGGCAGGCAGGTCGGGCTTTGTCAGCTCCCGGTAGACGTTCATACTCTCCTGCACAAGCCCCTTTGCCGCCAGTGCCTGTCCGCACCAGAACATCTGCACTGCCAGTCCCAGCAGCGGGTGCAGGGCAGCGGCTCCCATGCAGACAAGGCTTGTGATCGCAAAGGTGCCTACCGGCAGACAAAAGGCCAAGATGCACCCGCCCAAAAGCTCGCCCTCCGGCGTTTTGGGCAGGCGGGCACGCAGCTGCTTTTCCAGCGCGGAGATGGCCTTGCCCATGTACACTACCGGATGCGGCAGCCACGCCGGGTCGCCGAAAATGGCGTCCAGTACAAAGCCGCCCAGTACCGCGTAGCCGATCATTCCCGCGCCTCCTTTGTGTACTGCACGGTCTTTACCAGATACAGCACCCGCTTTGTAGCCCAGTCCTTGGCGTCCAGCACAAAGCCGCCGGCGTTGGGGGCGCACCATTCATAATAATCCTTGTGGGGTAGGGCATAGCGCTCCATGGCAGCCATCTGGGTGCCGCCATGCGCTAAAATGACCAGCATTTCCTCGCCGCTTGCAAGGGCTTTGTCCACCAGTGCAGAAAAAGCCACACAGATGCGCTCACAAAACGCGGCCTTGGTCTCGCCGTCCGGGCAGGGGCTTTCGCAGTTGGCAGCTACCCACGCAAGGTAGTCCGGGTCGTGCTCCATTTCAATATAGTTTCTCCCCTCAAAGCTGCCAAAGCACATCTCTTTCAGCCCGTCTATTTCCACAAGCTTTGCGCCCGGGAACAGTACCTCGGCGGTCTGCCGGGTGCGGCAAAGAGGGGTAATGTACACGGTCTTGGGGGAAATGTCTGCCCGGCACAGCAAAGCGCGCCCGGCGGCAGAAAGCGGGATATCCCGCTGCCCCTGATAGCGCTTTTCGGCGTTGTATTCGGTCAAGCCGTGACGCAACAAATAGATCAGCATTCCGGCAATTCTCCTTTCAAAACGGTGGGGATGCCGCAGAACATCTGCACCACGCACGCAGCGCGCGCCGCCAGCAGACAGGCCAGCCGCCCGGCGTTTTCCCGTGCGGCACGCTCTGCGGAGTCTATGGGCACCACACCGCCGCCCACCTCGGTGGACAGCACGATATCATAAGCGGATAATTTGTCCGCGAGTTTCTCAAGTTCAGCGTTGTCTTTGCACCCGGCGGCAAGCTGCTGCGCATCCGCGATGCAGCGGCCGGGCAGGGTGCGGGCAAAGGTGCGCTTGCCGCTGTACAGCGGCCCGGTGATAAAAATCATAACAGCCCTCCCCATTGGCAGGCGCACAGCGCCGCCAGCATCCAAAGCTCAGTCTTTTGCAAAAACCACCCGGCTAAATCTCCGGTAATGCCGCCCAGCTGCTGTACGGCTACATGGTGATACCACAAAAACAGCAAAATTGCAGCTGCTGCCAGTGCCCCGCCGCCTAAAGCCAGCAGCGCCCCGCAAAGCAGGATCACCAGCACTGCCAGTACATTGCGCACGGCTTTGCGGTCAGCGGCACAGGCAAAGGTGTGGGCAAGACCGGTGTTTTTTGCCATGGGAAAGGCCGCCACCGCAAGGCCGGAAAGTGCCCGTTCCAAAATCAGCGCCAACGTCCACAGCGCGCCCACCCGGGGCGTGAACTGCACGCAGGCGGCAAGACAGAGATAAGTCGCAAAATAACTGCACAGCCGGATGACCGCAAAGGCACCGCAGTGCGGGTCCTTTAAAATTTCCAGCTTCTTTTCCCGGTCGCCGTAGCTGGCAAGGGCGTCACAGGTGTCGGCGTAGCCGTCCAGATGGATGCCGCCGGTCACCCATACCGGCACAAGGCAGAACCCTGCCGCCCGCGCCGGTGCGGGCAGGGGCAGCACCCCGCACACGAACCACAGCACCCCGCATAAAAGCCCCACCAGCGGAAAGGCGCACAGCGCGTACCGCATATTCTTTTCGTTCCACGCAAACTGCGGCACCGGCACCGCCGAAAACATGGCAAAGGCCACCGCAATGGTCTGCAAAACGATCATTTTTCCACTCCTTTATAATAGACAGGGATGCCGCACACCACCCGCACTACGGCGTCTGCCCGGGCGGCAAGGGCGTTGTTCACCCGTGCCAGCGCCAGCAGATAGCGGTCGGTATCCCCGGCATAGTCCGCGCCGCCGCTGAAAACCTCGTTGGAAACAACGATCAAGTTTTCGCACTGCGCGGCAAGGCTCACCAGCCCCTGCAAAATGTGCTCGGCGGCGGCATCGCCCGCCCCGGCGGGGTCGTACAGCTCGTTGGCGGTCAGGTTGCCCAAGTCCTCCAGCAGTGCGGTACCCCTGCGGGGCAAATGCACCGTCTCTAAATGCAGCGGGCACTCGAGGGTCTCAAACTGCTTTGCAGCGCGCATTTTGCGGTGCTTTTCCACCCGGGCGGCGCACTCGGCATCCCACACCTGCATGGTTGCCAGATAGTACCGCGGCAAAGCGCTGCGCAGCACAAGGGCTTCGGCGTATTCGCTTTTGCCGCTGGCAGCGCCGCCCAGCACCAGCGTCAGCATTGGGGCGTATACGGCACAATGCCGCCCTCCACAAAGGAATAGCACCCCTCGTACACCGCCAGCGCCATGTCCCACAGCGGGATGCTGGCCACTGCGCCGGTGCCCTCGCCCAGATGCAGCCCGGCAGTGAGCAGGGGCGTTTTGCCTAATGCTTCCAGTACCAGCCGGGCGGCAGGCTCGGTGGAGCAGTGGCTGGCAAACACGGCCTTGGCTGCTGCCGGGCACAGCCGCACGGCGCACAGCGCCGCCACCCCGCTGATGAAGCCGTCCATCAGCACGGGTACGCCCGCCAGCGCCCCGCCCAGAAACATCCCGCACAGCCCGGCGATATCAAAGCCGCCCAGCTTGCTCAGTACGTCCAAGGCGTCAGTGGAGTTGGGATTGTTGCAGGCAATACCCCGCCGGATGGCGTCCACCTTGCGGGCAAGCCCTGCATCGGAAAGCCCCGCACCGCGCCCGGTCATGGTCTGCACCGGCTGTGCCAGCAGCACGGCGGCTACGGCGCTGGAGGTGGTGGTGTTGCCAATGCCCATCTCGCCGGTAGCCACCAGCCCGTAACCCTCGGCGGCAAGCTGCCGGGTCAGGGCGATGCCCCGGCCTATGGCATCCACCGCTTCGGCGCGAGTCATGGCAGGGCCTTCGGTAAAGTCCGCAGTTCCGGCAGCAATGCGGTGGTCCAGCACGCCGGGCACCGGCGCACCGGCGATGCCCATATCCACCGGCACCACCTCGCACCGGGCGATCTGTGCCATCCGGCAGACGCTGGTGCGGCGGGCGGCGAGGTTCTCAGCCACGGCGCGGGTCACGCTGCTGTCGGTCTGGCTGACGCCCTGGGCCACCACACCGTTATCGGCGCAGAGCACCAGCACCGCCCGGCGGGAAATATCCAGCTTTGCGCTGCCGGTGAGGGCGGCGGCGTCCTCGATGGTCGTTTCCAATCCGCCCAGCCCGCCCAGCGGCTTTGCAAGGCTGGCCCAGTGGGCGTGCGCCGCCGCCCGGGCGGCTTCGTCCGGCGGCGTGATGGCCGCACAAAGGGCGGCGAGTTCTTTCTCAGTCATGGTCTCTCCTGTAATTTTCAGCCGCAGCGGCAAAGCGCTGCGGCAGGGGCGTACCCGCCCAGTACAAATGTGGGAAGCCCGCATAGAAATGCTCGTCTATAAATCCGCACCGCCACTCTGCGCCGCCCACCGGCTTTTTTGCCGCGAGAGCCACGCCGTTGGCGGTGGAATCCCAGTGGTGGAATTCGTGGATGGGAAAGCTCTCCCCGGCCCGGAAGAGCATACTGTCCGAGTCTGCGCTCAGCGTGGCATAGCCGAAGCGGACGAGACGTCCGGCATCTTTTGCTTCGCCCGGCAGAACGCCCGCCATCGGCCAGCTCTGCCCCTCGGCGTCCGTGAGGCTCTGCCCCAGATAGAGGAAGCCTCCGCACTCGGCCGCCGTGGGCAGACCGGACTCGATTTTTCGCTTTATCTCGCGCAGAAGCGAGGTATTTTCACTCAATTCTCTTGCGTGAAGTTCCGGGTAGCCGCCGGGCAGATACAGCCCGCCGATGTTTTCCGGAAGGGCCGTGTCGCGGAGGGGGCTGAAAAAGACCACCTCTGCCCCGGCGTCCCGGAAGGCCTCCAGCGTCTCGGCGTAGGTAAAGCAGAACGCCTCGTCCTGCGCCACGGCGATGCGGACGCGGGCCGGAGGCGTCTCCGGCTGCACCGGCAGGGCGGGCGGCTCCTTTTCGCAGAGGGCCAGCAGGCGGGGCCAGTCGATGTGCTCCTCTGCCGCGTCGGCCAGAAGGGCCAGCTTCTGCTGTAAATTTTCCACTTCCGCCGCCGTGTAGAGGCCCAGATGGCGGGAACCGATGACGGCCTCCGGGAGTTTCGGCAGAAAGCCCAGCACCGGCAGGCCCGTCTCTTCTTCCAGCATCGGGGCCAGCAGAGCGTGCATCCGGGCCGTACAGTTGTTCAGCAGGATGCCTGCGATGTGGCTGGGGGTGCGGAAGTTTTTCAGCCCGTTCAACTCTGCGGCCAGCGTCAGGCTCTGCCCCTTTGGCTCCACCACCAGCAGCACCGGCAGGTCCAGCGTGTCGGCCAGATGCCACGCACTGGCCCTGTCGCTGACGCCGCCGAGGCCGTCATAAAAGCCCATGGCCCCCTCGCACACCGCCGCACCGTGTCCGGCGGCACCCTTCGCGTAGAGGGTGCGCACCGTCTCGGGCGCAGAGAAAAAGAGGTCGAGGCTGCGGCTCTCCACCCCCAGCACAGCCCGGTGGAACATGGGGTCGATGTAGTCCGGCCCGCTCTTGAAGGCGCAGGGCGCACAGCCCCGCCGCTTCAGCGCCATGAGCAGGGCGCAGGTCATGGTGGTCTTGCCGCTGCCCGAGCGGGGCGCCGCCAGCAGAAACTGTATCATGTCATTCTCCTGTGATGAGGTAGATGGGGTTCTGGGCCATCATGAGGTGCAGCCCGCCCACGGCCTTGGCCCGGCTGACGGCGATCTGGCTCACCTGCACGGTCCGGCCTTTGGCCGTCAGCGCGGCCACCGCCGCCGAAAGGCTCTCAAGGGCGATGGCCGACACGCAGATGCGGGCGTCGGGGTTCTTATCCAGCGCGGCGTCCACGATGGCGGCAAGGCTGCCCTTGCTGCCGCCGATGAAGACAGCGTCCGGCGCGGGCAGGTCCGAAAGGGCGGCGGGGGCAAGCCCCTCCACGAGGACGAGGTTCCGGGTCCTGAATTTTTCGCGGTTGGCTTTGATGAGCGCACAGCCCTCCGGCCTGCACTCCACTGCGTAGACCCGGCCCCGGGGCGCGGCCAATGCCAGCTCCACGCTGACGCTGCCCGTCCCGGCCCCCACGTCCCACAGGATGTCTTCCGGGCGGACGGCCAGCTTCGCCAGCACAGCGGCCCGGACTTCCTGCTTGGTCATGGGAACGTCGCCCCGCTCGAAGGCTTCGTCCGGCAGGCCCGGGGCGCGGCGGGGCAGCACCTCCGCCGCCTCCACGAGAAGGACGCTCAGGCTGTTGAAGCGGCCTGCGGCCAGCTCTTTGACGCTGCCGCGGAAGAGCTTCTCTTCTGGCGTGCCGAGGCACTGGCCCACGACGCCCTGCACATCCCCGAAGCCCTCTGCCGCCAGCTGGGCGCAGAGGGTGGCGGGGTCTTCGCTGCCGCCGGTGAGGAAGAAGGTGGGTCTGCCCTGCATACACTCGGCCACCGGGTCACAGGTGCGGCCATGGGCCGAAACAAGGTTCCACCCCTGCCACGGACGGCCCAGCGCCGCCGCCAGCAGCTGGATGCTGGAAAGGCCGGGCAGCACCCGGGCGCGGACGCCGAGGGCCTCCAGCTTTTCCATCATGGAGGACGCGCCGGAGTAAAAGCCGGTGTCGCCGCTGTAGACCAGCACGGCGTTCTCTGCGCCGGAAGTCTGCAGCAACTCTGCCACCTCGTCGGGGCGGTAGGCGGCAGCTCGGTTTTCGGTGCAGCCGGCAGGCAGAACTGCCAGCAGACGCCGTGCGCCCAGGATGAGGTCGGCCTGCCGCAGTGCGGCCAGGCCCTGAAGGGTCAGGTTCTCCGGCTGGCCGGAGCCCATGCCGATGAGTGTCACGTTCATCTTATCATCTCCTTGCAGCGTTTCAGCACCTCGGAAGCCGTCTCGCCCTGTTCGGGCGGGCGGCGGATGACCACCAGCTGCGCCCCGGCAGCAGAGGCAGCGGCGGCTTTTTCGTCGAAGCCTCCGGCTGCGCCGCCGTCTTTTGTGACGAGCCAGCGGATATGGAACTGCTCCATCATGGCCTGATTGAGGGCAAAGCTGAAGGGGCCCTGCATGGCGATGATGTTGCGGTGGGGGATGTTCGCCGCCTCGCAGGCCGCGATGCTTTCCGGCGTGGGCAGGACGCGGGGGTAGAGCCGCTCGGGCGGGATAGCCGCGAACTGCGCCAGCTCCTTGGCCCCGGTGGCCAGCAGAAGATTCCCCTCTTTTGCGGCCAATGCCTCGGCCGCCTGCTTTGCGCTCTCAAAGACGAGACAGTTTTCCGGCAGCGGACTGGCCGGGCGCAGCAGGCGGAGGTATCCTACCCCGGCCTTCTCTGCCGCTGCTTTGATGTTTTTGGTCGCCTCCACTGCGTAGGGGTGAGTGGCGTCGATGCAGAGGGCGGCATCCCCCAAGAGCGCGGCCATCTCATCGGGCAGGAGCCGCCCGCACCGGACGGTGACGCCGGGGGTGCTCCCCTGCTCTTCCTGCCCCAGCGGGGTGGCCACGCTGACGGTGACTTCAATGCCCAGCGCCGCCAGCTGACGGGAAAGCTCCCGCCCCTCGGTGGTGCCGCTGAAAACGACGACGTTCATCGGCGGTACCCCCGCGGCGTGACCATCCGCCCGCTCAGCGCGCGGGTGGCGGCGTTGCCCACAAAGACGGTGGTGAACATATCCACCTCGGTATCCCGGAGCTGGCTGAGAGGCAGGATGTGCTTTTCCTGCCCTTCCCGGCCAATGTTCCGCACAGAACCGCAGAGGGTGTCCGGGGCTTTGCCGTTTGCCAGCAGGATGTCCACGGCCCGGCGCAGATAGTCCGGGCGGCCCTTGGACGAGGGATTGTACAGCGCCAGCGCGAAATCGCCCTGAGCGGCGCAGGCCAGCCGCTTTTCGATGGCCTCCCACGGCGTGAGGCGGTCTGACAGCGAGATGACGCAGAAATCGTGGGCCAGCGGCGCACCCAGCACCGCGCCGCCGCTGAGGGCGGCGGTCAGGCCGGGGACGACCTCCACATTGACATCCGGGTACTCTTCGGCCAGCTCCAGCAGCGGGCTGGCCATACCGTAGACCCCGGCGTCGCCGGAGCAGACCAGCGCCACGTCCCGGCCCGCCCGGGCGGTATCCAGCGCCCAGCGGCAGCGGTCGATCTCCCGGGTCATGCCGGTGGTGTAGCACTCCTTTTCCGGATAGAGGGGGCGCACAAGGTCGATGTAGACCGTATAGCCGCACAACACCTCGGCCTGCTGCAAGGCGCTCTGCGCCTGCACGGTCAGAAACTGTCCGCCGCCGGGGCCAAGCCCCACGACGAACACGGTCTTTTTACTCTCACTCATTGCTCTGTCCTCCAATCGGGTGCA
>OKSR01000701.1_pt1 | contig 14677 bp, 17 predicted proteins | sample 1606491 | NCBI WGS metagenome assembly OKSR01 (sample SAMEA3879605, study PRJEB24766) | human gut metagenome | biome: human-associated habitat; feature: feces | place: USA | collected 1985/1987 | reverse complement strand
AATAAAGATACGCTATAATAAAAAATAACGAATACAGAGAGACTGCGCCCAGGGGTCAGGAAGCGGAGGAGAGACGCATGAATTCATATGAAACAGTGAATAATATTCTGGTGAGGTTGTTTAAAGATATTCTTGATATTGAAGAACGAGCACTGATCACATCAGAATATAAAGATATATCAGTAAATGATATGCATATTATGGAAGCAATCGGTATACAGGAATCTAAGAATATGTCTACAGTGGCCAAAACAATGTCTGTTACGGTGGGAACACTGACGATTGCAATCAACCATCTTGTGAAAAAAGGCTATGTAGAACGAACCAGAAGTGAAGAGGACAGGAGAGTTGTCCTGGTTTCTCTTTCAGAAAAAGGAGAAAAAGCTTATCTTCATCATAAAATCTTTCATGAGAAGATGGTCATGGCAGTGCTTGACAGCCTGAATCCGCAGGAAACCAAGGATTTAACGAAAGCATTGTTGAAACTGCAGAGATTTTTTGATGATTACGGAAAAGAGTAGGAGGTGCAAATAGCTGCACCTCCTTTTTGTATCTGAATTTACAGCGGCAGAATGGCCGTTTTCTTTGAATGTCAGTTTTTGGAGATGTTTCTGCATGTATTTTTGCAGTACTGGAAACTGGACAGGACCGATTTCAAGAAGATATTGGTGAAAAGCTTTTGGATTAAAGTTGTTGCCGAGTACAGTTTGCCATTCTGTCTTCAGATCAAGAAAACAGAGGTATCCCCAGCAGTATTTCAGATAATTGGCGGGCGTTTCCACGATATACTGGTAGATCTCAGATATTGCATTTGTATTTGTGATTCCAAAAAGTTTCAGCAATCTGGCGGCTTCGTCCTGACTCCAGCCATAATAATGGATGCCGATGTCCAGAAGGGAATAGATGCACAGATTAATACTGCGGTTCAGCCAGGTAAGATAGACATAGTCAGAGCCATCATTATCATCCAGATAATTGGAAGCATACTGATATCCATAAGATTCTATATAAGTTGCCCAGCCTTCGATGTAGCCGCTGGAGGTGATCAGATAGCGGATATCAGAAGGTTCTGTGTTTCCAAAGAAGATAGTCTGATACAGATGTCCTGGAAATCCCTCATGAGACAAAGTTGTAAAAAGTTCCAGGTTACTGCGTTGGTCTGAAGGATTAATATAAATGATATTGGGTGTTCGGGTGTCAAGCGGAGGAGTCAGATAGAAAGCCGGACTCAGGTATTCCTGCATGGATCTATGTACATAGCGTACGGTGTAGTCTGTCTCTGGAAGAGCCGGAAAATCTTTACCAGTTTTTTGGCAGAGAGCAGTGAGAATGTCCTGTGGTTCCATTTCGGGAAGGTCGAAATGGCTGTTCAATTTGCGAAGCAGAGAAGGATTTTGCTTCAGAATTTTCTGTGCATTGTTCATATCAGCTGCAATCTGCCCGGCAAGTCGTTTCTGCATTTCTCTGACTGGTGTATAGGAGCCGGTCTGGCTCTTTATCAGATATTCATAATATTTTTTTCCTCCATTTAAGTGTGCAAGTCCCTGACTTGGGCGGCCGGTGCCATGGAGGGACTGCAGACCAAGAATCAGATTCTGATAGGCAGGAATTACTTTGTTCAGAAGAATCTGTTTATGTTTTTGGATGAGAATATCCTGTTCTTTTTGAGGAAGTTTTCCGAAAGATTTCAATTTTTCGGCGAAAATATCCAGCATATAATTGGAATCGGGCTCCTTGATAAAGTTACGGCATTGGTCCAGAACACGGTCCAGTGTTGTATCACTCATAAAATATCCCTGCTGTGATTTTTCCTGTTCAAAAGCAAGAATGCTTTCAAAATATGGTTCTACAGAGACAAGAAGGTTCAGATAGTCTGCGATATCCTGCTTCTGATAGAAGGCATATTCGGCGAGCAGGACGGGAAGTTGTGCCTGAATTCCAAGACTGGGACTTAAAGGTTCATAAAGGATGGAATAGTCCTGATAGTCAGCCTGTGTTTTGTAATACAGAAGAAGCATGTCGAGTGTGGGCCGGTTGGATTCAGAAAGACCGGAGGCTTTGAATGTCTGAAGCTTTTTGAGCGTTTGGGATGTAAAATCTTCTGCTTCAGAGGAGGTATTGGAAAGGGAGGCAGAAGATGTGTCTGTTAATTGTGAAGAAGGCAGAGAAATTGTACCAAGTGTAGCTTTGGGGCGTTGTATCCCTTTCTTTTCCGGATAAGCCAGTGAATAATGAAGGTTCAGCATATTGCCGGAAACTTCTTTTTGAAAAAGTTCTTCTGTAAATTGCTCAAAACGATTGTCTGCGGAGAGCAGGTGTGTGTTTGCCCAGCCAAGGATAGTTCCAAGCAGAAAAACGAGACACAACGTGCCTGCAATCAGAATACGGGATGTTGGTCTGTGGAAAGATAACTTCATAAAGACCTCGAAGGAGTGCTTTTTACTATCTTATTGGAAAAAAAACGATTGTATGCTAAACTGATAGGCAGCAGCTGTGAGTGAACAGCAACGTAGAAAGTGAGGCGGAAGCTGATGGAAAATAATATATATGATCTGGCAATTCTTGGTGCAGGGCCGGCAGGAATCTGTGCTGCAATCTATGCCACAAGAGCAAAGTTAAATACAATCTGGCTGGACAGAAAATTTGTGCAGGGCGGACAGATCGTGGACACATATGAAGTAGACAATTATCCGGGACTTCCTGGAATCACCGGACTGGATCTGGGTGAGGCGATGGCAGGTCATGCAGAAAAACTTGGACTGAAACCAAAGAGAGAGCCAGTTCTTTCTGTTACAGACGAGGGAGAGATCAAGGTGATCCGGACAAAAAAGAATGAATATCATGCAAGGGCGGTAATCATAGCCTGTGGAGCGACACACCGTCATCTTGGAATTCCCGGAGAGGAAGAACTGGGTGGTATGGGAGTTTCCTATTGTGCAACCTGTGATGCGGCCTTTTTCCAGGAAGGGACAGTTGCAGTAGTAGGAGGCGGAAATGTGGCTGTGGAAGATGCAATTCTTCTTTCCCGGACTTGCAAGAAAGTTTATCTGGTACACAGACGTGATGAACTTCGTGCGGAAAAAATTCTTCAGGACAGCTTATTTGCCTGCCATAATGTTGAACTGGTGTGGGACAGTGTACCGGTATCTGTGGAAGGTGAGGACAAAGTGACGGCACTGAAAGTACGAAATGTAAAAACGGATGAGGAAAAGGAAATTTCGGTGGATGGAGTGTTTATTGCAGTAGGAATCGTGCCGGGAAGTGGAAAGTTCAAAGATCTTGTGAAGATGGATGAAAGCGGCTATATCATTGCTGGAGAAGATGGCGTGACAAGTACACCGGGCATCTTTGCTGCCGGCGATATCCGAACCAAGAATCTGCGTCAGGTAGTAACTGCAGTGGCAGATGGAGCCAATGCAGTGGCATCTGTTCAGCGCTATTTGATGGAGTATTAAAGCGTAAATAAAGAAAAATTTGACAAATCTATTACAATTGTGTTAAGATACATAACTGTTGCGCGTAAATTATGTATTTAACAAACGCAAAGGAGTAATAGATGAAGAAAAAAATAACAGCAATGTTATTGGCAATATGTTGTATCAGCAGTACATGGACCGTTTATGCAGATGATTTTTCCAGTGGTTCATCGGAGGTTGAGATTGAGATCACAGAAGATGAGGATGCGGATGTGGACGATGTTGAGATCACAGAAGACGCAGATGCAGATGATGAAATGTTTTCTGACGGGACAGAAAGCAGTACTTCCGGTGGGGATATCAGTGCAATGGCTAATCAGATCGTAGCGCGGGCAGAGATACAGGCACAGGAATATCAGCAGCTGAAAAAAGAAGCAAAGAAATATGCAGATGCACAGGAAGTGGCAAGACGTGCGCAGGAGATCAAAGAAGAAACTGCCCGTATTCGTAAGCAGGCATTAAAGGAGGCTGCACGAAGAAAAGAAGAAAAGCGTGTGGCGAATCGCCAGGCAGTCGCGGATTTTGCAGTACAGTTTGTTGGTAATCCATATGTATGGGGCGGAACAAGCCTCACGAACGGTGCAGACTGCTCTGGATTCGTGATGTCTGTATTTGCAAACTTTGGCTATGAGCTACCGCGAGTGGCAGCAGCTCAGTACAGTGCATCCCAGAAGAGAGATCTGAGCCAGATGGAAGTCGGAGATCTTGTCTTTTATGGCAGTGGAATTTCTCATGTAGCCCTGTATATTGGAGATGGCAAAGTCGTACATGCGCTGAACTCCAATAAAGGGATTGTAATCACAGATTATAATTACGATACACCGGTTGGTGTTGGAAGTTATATGGAATAAAATCAAAGAGTTATAGTTCTACGCAATTTGTAGAACTGTGACTCTTTTCTTTTGGCAAAAATTGTCGAAGAAAGAGGGGGATTTAGCAAATTGCACAAAGGTTGTCGAATAAAGGGGGAAAATGTGGATAACGCGAAAAATGGTGTAAAAGTTATCCACATCTTGGAAAGGTTGAAAAATCGAGATATTTGAGTTATACACAAAGTTATCCACATTATCCACAAAAAATTAATGTGGAATAAGAGATTTACATAAATAAATAAAAAACAAATGTTTTGGTTAATAATGATGAAATTAAGAAATTCGACAAAAAAATAAAAAAATCTATTGACTTTTTCATAGTGAAAATATTAAAGAATTTTGCATTCAAAAGAAAAATTTTAAACTTTCAAAGAATAATTATCTGACAATAATGCGGGCCGTATATAGGTATGATTTGCTGTCTGGGACAAAAAAAGCAGGAGGGGATCACCCCTTCTGCTTCATTCGTTTAATAACTTTCAGGCGAGTAAATTCCTCACGCTCTTTTTCCTCAAGTGCATTCTGGATGTCCTTGGTAAGTGCTTCATAACGAGGAATTGTAATATTCTTGAGAGCATTCGCTCTTTTCTGTGTTTTTTTGATGTTTGCAGCCAGACGGATCGCGGCATTTTCGATACCGGCGAGCTGGATAGAGAGCTCTTTTACCTTTTCGAAGGCAGCTTTTGCCTGATCAAGAGAAACTCTGGTGCTGTAGTAAGCATAGGTAGGCGTGTTTGTCAGCTGTTTGTCATATTCAACCAGAGGAATTTCAGTTCCCATAACGCTGCGTGTCTTGATCCTCACAGAATCTTCCACAGGGACAGTATAAGAAACCTGCTGTACAAATGCGATTCCAAGCTCCATATTGGCTTTCTGGAGCGCTGCATAGGCGGTACGGAAGGTTTCATCAATCTGAGCCTGTATATCCTTGGCTTGGTCGATCAGTTCCATCATTTCACGGATCAGGATGTTTCGTTTCTTGTCCATCAGCTCAAATCCCTGACGGGAAAGAGCCAGAGAATTTTTGGCAAGTATCAGATTACCCTTGGTGGGGAAGGTATTCGGATCCATAAACAGTCACCTCCTCTTAGCGTACAGTCTCTTTATAGTACTTGTTCAGGATTTTTGTATCGATTCGGTCGAGTTCTTCTTTTGGAAGAAGCCCCAGAAGCTCCCAGCCTTTATCAAGGGTTTCTGTGATACTTCTGTTTTCTGTTTCACCCTGTCCGACAAATTCTGCCTCAAATGCTTTACCGAAGACAAGGTAACGTTTGTCAATCGGGGAAAGTTCATCTTCACCGATAACGGAAGCCAGAGCTCTTGCATCGCCTACTTTTGCATAGCAGGAGAAGAGCTGGTTTGCAACGTCCTGATGATCTTCTCTGGTGAAGCCTTCTCCGATGCCGTCCTTCATCAGACGTGACAGAGATGGAAGTACGTTGATCGGCGGATAGATTGCCTGGCCATGCAGCTGGCGGTCCAGAACGATCTGACCTTCAGTGATATATCCGGTAAGGTCAGGAATCGGGTGTGTGATGTCATCATTTGGCATGGTCAGGATCGGAATCTGTGTGACAGAACCGGTGCCGCCCTGTACGATACCGGCACGCTCATAAAGAGTAGCCAGTTCACTGTACAGATATCCCGGGTAGCCTTTACGGGAAGGAATCTCACCTTTAGAGGAGGAAACCTCACGCATGGCTTCACAGAAAGATGTGATATCTGTCAGAATGACCAGGATATGCATGCCTTTTTCAAATGCCAGATACTCTGCAGCGGTAAGTGCGATCTTTGGTGTCAGCAGTCGTTCAACGACCGGGTCGTTTGCCAGGTTCAGGAACATGACAACGTGATCAGAAGCACCGCTTTCTTCGAAAGTACGGCGGAAAAATTCTGCAACATCGTATTTAACACCCATAGCTGCAAAAACAATTGCAAAGTTTTCATCGGAATCACCGCCCAGAGAAGCCTGCTGTACGATCTGTGCAGCCAGCTTGTCATGTGGAAGACCATTTCCGGAAAAGATTGGAAGTTTCTGACCACGGATCAGAGTAGTCAGACCATCAATTGCAGAAATACCGGTATTGATATAGTTTCGTGGATATTCTCGCGTGACCGGATTCAGCGGAAGACCGTTGATATTAAGGTTAACCTCCGGAGTTATCGCACCGAGTCCGTCGATCGGCTGACCGATACCGTTGAAGGTACGGCCGAGGATTTCCGGTGAAAGACCGATCTCCATCGGATGTCCGGTGAGTCGGGTATGTGTGTTGCCAAGGGACATATTGTCAGTTCCTTCAAATACCTGGATAACTGCTTTGTCCTCATAAATCTCAATGATACGGCCGATCTTCTGTGTTCCGTCATCCATATGGAATTCGACGATCTCCTCAAAAGAGGCATTCTTTACACCTTCCAGAACTACCAGAGGGCCGTTTATTTCACTTAAACCTAAATATTCAATTGCCATAAAAACGTTCCTCCTGTCAGCCGTTCTTCTCTAATACTTTGTCATAAAATGCGTCGATGTCTTTTCGGTACTGTTCAAATTTGTCTAGCTGATTGTTTGGAACATCATATTTAATAGAAATGATGCGTTCAAAGATGTTGTCCTCTTTCAGTACAGAAACCGGCATGCCTCGGTTGATGAGTGCTTTGGATTTTTCGTACAGATAAAGGATGATCTCCATCATCTCAAACTGTTTTTCCATTGGAACGCAGGTATCTTCCTGATGGAAGGCATTCTGCTGAAGGAAGCCAAGTCGGATGACTCTGGCAATCTCAAGAGTCAGCTTCTGATCATCCGGGAGTACATCACTGCCGATCAGTTTAACGATCTCCATCAGAGAGCTTTCCTGATTCAGGATCGCCATCAGCTGATTTCGGTCAGCCACGAATTTTGGAGATACATGATCGCGGTACCATGGGGTCAGGTCTTCGAGGTATTCACTGTAGCTTGTGAGCCAGTGGATCGCCGGGAAGTGTCTTGCATAAGCAAGAGCCTTATCAAGTCCCCAGAAGCATCGTACAAATCGTTTGGTATTCTGAGTGACTGGTTCAGAGAAGTCACCGCCCTGTGGGGAAACTGCACCGATGATGGAGACAGAACCTTCTGTACCATTGAGATTCTGCATCATTCCGGCACGCTCATAAAAAGCGGAAAGCTTGGAAGCCAGGTAAGCAGGGAAACCTTCCTCTGCCGGCATTTCCTCAAGTCGTCCGGAAAGCTCTCGAAGAGCCTCAGCCCAACGGGAAGTGGAGTCTGCCATGATGGCAACGTCATAACCCATGTGTAGATAGATGCTTCACGGGCAGCAACCGGCATGTTGGATGTGTTGGCGATCAGAGTAGTACGGTCCATCATCAGGTTTCCGGATTTCGGGTCGATCAGCTTGCTGAAGTCCTCCAGAACCTGTGTCATCTCATTTCCACGTTCGCCGCAGCCGATATAGATGATGATATCTGCATCGGACCATTTGGCAATCTGGTGCTGTGTCATGGTCTTTCCGGTTCCAAAACCACCCGGAACGGCAGCCGTACCGCCTTTGGCAATCGGGAACAGAGTGTCAAGGATACGCTGTCCTGTGACAAGCGGAACGCTTGCAGGGTAGCGCAAATGCGTCGGACGAGGAATACGGATCGGCCATTTCTGAGCCAGTGCAAGCTCTCTGGTAGTTCCGTCATTCAGCTGTATTGTGACAATTGGTTCCAGAATGGTGTAATCACCGTCCGGAGCTGCCTTGATAACAGTTCCCTCTGTGATACTCGGAGGAACCATGGATTTATGGAGGATAGAAGCAGTTTCCTGTGTCTCGGCGATGATCGTGCCAGGACCTACTACGTCTCCTTCTTTAACTGTGATATGTGAGTGCCATTTTTTCTGGGTGTCCAGTGAATCTACGCTGACACCACGGGAAATATATTTTCCGGAGGATTTGGCAATCTCCTCCAGAGGACGCTGGATACCGTCAAAAATATTGTGGATGATACCAGGTCCTAAAAGTACAGAGATGGCATCGCCGGTACCGGTAACGGTTTCGCCCGGGCGAAGTCCTGTGGTCTCCTCAAATACCTGAACGGTTGTCATACCCTTTTTAAGGCCGATGACCTCGCCAACCAGGTTTTCCTTACCTACATAGACCATCTCGGAGATTTTGAATCCGGAATCGCCTTTTAAGTAAACGACAGGGCCATTGATGCCATAGATGATACCAGTTTTACTCATTCTTCAGCCCTCCGTCAAATTTGAATTCTCTGCACATTGAAGCAAGATTTGCAGAGAAAGAATTATCGATAAGTATGTTTTTATGTGGAATCTCTGCGCGGATACCGCCGATAAAATCTTCTTTTGAGACCTGGAGCGGGGTACCTGTTTTCTGCGCAAGATCATTTGCTTTGGATTTGTCGGAAGAAGAGAGATAGATCTGGATCTCATCGTCTCCGGCAAATTTTACAGCTTCGTTGATCCTGCGGCAGAGATATTCATCGTATTCTGCAGTAGTGATAAACTGCTGAACCTTGGTCTTAACTTCTGCAAAAAGAGTTTCTTTCAGTTCTTCCTGTTTTCTGGACAAGTCTCTTCTGAGAGTGATCTGTTCGGCAGAAAGAGCCTTGTTGACTTCACGACGGACATGGCCGGTCTCTGCTTTTATCTCAGCTTCAGCATTCTGGCGGCTTGTCTGTTTGTGATCTTCCAGTGTACGGGCAAGATGTTCTTTGTGTTCCTGGATAGCCTGCGCGGCATCTTCGCGGGCTTCATCGAGAGAAACCTCGTAAAAATGCTGCAGTTTTTCGTCTATTGTCATGATATTGTTACCTCCTGCCTACAATTTCAGTCCGATCGCTTCATTGACATATGAAGTGATAAAATCCGGTTTACGGCCGGTGCCGTGTCTGTCAGGAATTTCAATGATCAGAGGTGTTTTGTGATGCAGACGGACATCGTCGATGATCTCAGGAAATTCTCTTCCGAATTTTTCGGTGAGAAGAATGATCCCTACTTCTTTATCTGCAATTGTATGTTCCAGAGCTTCTTTAAGCTCAGCGCGTTCATGGACGACAACACCTTCCACACCTGCCAGACGCATGCCTGTGTAGGTATCAATGTTATCACTGATCAAATACATTTTCATAGAGACGCTCCTTAAAGCTTACCAAGGATCATAAAGGAAATGATCAGTCCGTAGAGTGCGATACCTTCGGCCATAGCTACGAAGATGATGGATTTACCAAAGAGAGATCCGTCTTCGCTCAGAGCACCGAGAGCTGCACTTGCGGAGCTTGCAACGGCGATACCGGAACCAAGACCGGAAATACCTGTAACAAGAGCTGCACCAAGATATCCGAGACCAGTAGCAAGACCATCAGCTGAAGAGCCGGCAGCCTGTACGCTTGCAGTTCCTGCAAAGCTGACTACAGTGGCTACAAGAAGTACACCGAAGAACATAAAGCAGTTGGCGATGAGAGATTTTTTATAACGTTTTTTATTTTTCTCTCCAAGGAAAAAGCATCCAAAAGGTACGATAATACTGAGAATCAGTGCAATAGCTGTTGTAATCTGAATGATCATGTTCATGATGATATCCTCCTGATATATGTGATTTTATTGAATGGGACAAATGTCCCTGCGGTATTTAATTTTTATGCGCTGCCTTCATAAATGGTTTGAATTCGCGTCCGTTACCTGCATAGAAACGGCTGAAGATCTCGTAGTATTCCAGACGAAGAACCTGGATACCTACGATCAGACCTTCCATGGCACATACGAAGATGTTTCCAAGAACGACTACGATCCAGTTCGGGCTGCCGCCATTGGTAGCGCCGGCAAGCATCAGTACAACTTCCATCATAGCTGCGTGGCTGACTGCAAATGCGCCGATACGCAGGAAAGAAAGTGTGTTGGAAAGGTAGCTGAGCAGAACCTCAAACAGTTCGAAGAAGCTCTGAACAAAGAACATGCCTTTCTGTTCTGGTAAAATCTTGGATTTCTTTTCAACCAGGTTGGTGAGTGGCTCCTTAAGGAACATCAGAAGCAGCGGTACGCCAAACATAATGACCAGAATAGCTGCTGCCGGAAGTTTTTTGCCGGAAATAAAGAGTCCGACAGTCAGTACGATCTAACCATAGAAAACAAGTCCGGCTACAGCGTTGCTGTCAAACCAGGTTTTTTCGGTATCGCCTCTTCGGATGGAATTTATGATGTTGAATACCATACAGATGAGGATGATAAACATACCAAATCCAATTGCGATCACAAATACTGCATTCAGTCTTCCGACCAGCGGGACATCCATCATCTGGTTCATAGGCTTCAGCCATATGGCCTTGAGTACATCTTCAAAACCAAAGAAACTGCCGTACATAAATCCGAAAAAGACGGAAAATACACCGGCACAGCTGATGATTCCTGCAAGATCCATCTTCTTGGTCTTATAAAGGAAAAGTCCACCGAGGAAAAGTACAAGTCCCTGTCCTACGTCTCCGAACATTGCACCGAAGATGAAGGAATATGTGATAGCCACAAACCAGGTCGGGTCCATTTCGTTGTATGCCGGCAGACCATACATCTTGACATACATTTCAAAAGGCTTGAAAAGCTTAGGGTTTCGCAGCTTTGTAGGCGGTTTCTGTGTGGCAGGTGCTTTCTGGTCTTCCATAAGACAGAAGATCTTTTCATCATTCTGGATATCTTTCCGGAAAGCAAGAGCGTCCTTTTCAGTCATCCAGCCACATAAAATATAGAAAGTATTCGTGTCACCAGGAGTGCATGCGGCCAGTTTGCGGATATCAAAGCTGGAAGAGCATGCATCCAGTGCAGCTTTGGCTGAAACAATCTTTGTGCTGTTGTCCTGAAGGAATTTGCGGGATGCCTCTTTGTTGGCATCCAGAGCTTTGTGAATCTCACGATGGCGGGTGTCAAGCTTTTCAAAAGCCTCTGCGGCGGTTCCATGGTATTCATTTGGAATAAAAATACGTTCAAAGTGCATGGAAGAGTATACGGCATGAACTTTGTGTGCCTGATGCTCCGGTACAAAATAAACACCGTAGACATACATTTCATCTTCTCCGCACTTGATAAACAGAGTGTCCAGGTTATCGTAGATATATTTTTCGAATTTCTGAAGATACTGTTTTTCGATACGTCCGAAACGATAGTGAATATACTTGAAATTCAAAATCTCTGAGACATCAAAGTTGAGATTTTTGAACGGACGGATGATCTTCAGCGGGTCCAGTATTTCTGCATGCTCGGACTGAAGTCTGGACTTTTCTTCTTCCAGGCGTCGGAATCCGTCCTGAACCGCCCGGACAGTTTTGATGGCCTTTTCGATATCCATCAGTTCCGGGCTTATCTGAGAAGGATCTTCCAGCTGTTCATAGAAGCTGTCGATCGTCGAAAGAGCCTCTTTGTAAGGGTTGATCTCCAGAAACGGTGACAGATTGGCAACTTCCGTAAGCTCGGAGAGAGCATTTTCCAAATGTATCTCATATTTGGAAAGATAAGTTTCGGTCATTCTGTCAATGTCTGCCTTGGGCCCGGTGATGCTTAAAAATTTCATTTTTTCAATCATTACCATACCTCCCGGGATAGTTAATTGTTACGAATATACTGCATTGCCTCGTCTGGGGCCACGCCATAACGGATACATTCAATAGCGATGGTCAGACGATTTACTTCGTGCTCTTTGTGGTACATGTAGGAATAAAGCATTGCCACGGAATAGGGATCCTTGCGGGATGCCTTTTCCAGAGTGGTACGGAGCATATAATTATAGAATTCTTCGAGATTGTGGGCAGAAAGATGATCATACTTTTTGCCGTAGTACGTCTTGCGAAAGATCTGCTGGGCTTCTTCGCGAGTGGAAGCCTCTACGAGTGCAGTGATTTCTTCTTTTTTCAGCTTGTAATTCATTGGAATCAGCAGCGCATAAATATCTGCAGGTGCCATACTGAAATAACGTTTTGATCGAGATATAAACTGCAGGTTCAGCATATCAAATTTTTCACCGTAGGCAGTGGTGATCTGTTCAAGATCCTTGCCGGAGAAAAGCTTCTTACGTACGTTCCAGATCATAGAAAAATAATAAAGATCCAGAGCCATTCCATAGTCAAAGAGAAGAGCAGTGTCATGATTCTGGATTCTGGACAAAGGTACGTAAAACTCATTTCCTTTCAGAGTATTGATAAACTCATCCATAGTCGTGCATGCTGTCAGTCTGTCCAGATCGAGCTTGGAATGTCTGCGGAAAAAATCACAGTAAGGTGAAACATCCACGGCATCTGTGCTTTTGTGATCGAACAGATTGGTCATGATCTCCTTCAGTACACGAATCTCATAGCGCCTGGAATAAAGATCCAAAAATTTGCGCTGTTCCGGATTTGCGAACTGATATATTTTGGAAAAATCTTTAAAGATCGAAGCCTTGAGCAGTTTTTCTATTTGACCGCGGTGAAGAGAATTTTCATCAAGATCCGCCCATGCTTTGGCATATTCCGGAGTACGTTTCAACCAGGCCGCTGCATGTGAGACGCTGGTGAACTGAAGCATTTCCTGAATTTCTGATTCGGATATCAGTTTACTCTGCATGGCACGGATCTTTGTTGATATTCCGCTGTAGGAAAGGAGTCTTCCCATATCGGATCACCCCTTTCAGTATCTGAGAAGCTGTTGGAATAAGTCTTCCGCCAGCTGCTGGTGATTCTGCCTGTAATACGTATCCAGATCTTCAAGCTGCTGTTCGGTCCTGTGACGGAGAGACGTTAGTTCCTGATCCTTCTGAGCTTCCAGATTATCCTTCAGCTCCTGTATTTTACGGTTGGTTTCCTGTTCCAGTTCTGCGTCAAAGTTCCTGCACTGCTGTTCCATTTCTGCCGAAAGGGCGGCTTTGGATCTGCCTGCATCTTCCATGATGCGCTGCGCTGTGATTTCAATCTCAGATAACTTATTAAGTATCTGTTCCATATTCACCCTCCTTTTCTATGATTTTTTTGGAACTTTATCATATAATACACCTTCCGTTAAATAATTGCTATACGAAATTGCACAATGAAAGGTTAAAATCTTTTGAAAAAAACAAATAATTTAACAAAAACAGTCATTTTAATTTTGAATCTGTTTTTTTCGGAAAATCATATACCAGAAAAGGAAAAATAACAGTGCCGAACCAGAGACGGCCAGACCAATATAAAAAGTATGTGGAACATATCGCAGTTCAATTTTACAGATCTCTGTATCTGCGGGAAGTTTTCAAATAAAAGAAAAAGACGATATTATTTACGGTACGGGCAAAGACAGAATACAGGCGTTCTGGCTTGATGTTGACGGATGAATCATGTATGATAGAAGGCAGAGTTGCTGAAAATGCAATACAGATAGAAAACAGGAGAATTATTTTATGAGATTAAGAAATATACCTGGCGCAAAAGCTGCCATTACAGGAAGTAGTTATGTTGTACAGAATCCTGAAGAGTGGAAAGGTAAATGGAAGCAGTGTTTTACAAAAGAACAACCGCTTCATATAGAGGTTGGAATGGGAAAAGGCCGTTTTTTGATGGACATGGCGAGCCTTCACCCGGAGATCAATTATGTAGGTGTTGAGATGTATGACAGTGTTCTGCTTCGTGCACTGCAGAAGAGAGAAAGAATGGAAGCAGACGGAGAAAAACTGGATAATCTGAAGTTTATGTGTATTGATGCAAGGATTCTTCCGGATATTTTTGAAAAAGGAGAGGTACAACGTATTTATCTGAATTTTTCTGATCCGTGGCCAAAGGCACGTCATGCAAAAAGAAGACTGACTTCCAGAGAATTTCTGGCTCGTTACAGTCAGATTCTGACAACTGGTGAAACGGTAGAATTTAAAACGGACAATAAAGATCTGTTTGAATTTTCCCTCGAGGAAGTGACAGAAGCGGAAGGATGGACTCTTCTGGCACATACCTTTGATCTGCATCACCAGGAGGATATGATGGTGGGAAATGTCATGACAGAATATGAAGAAAAGTTTTCTTCTATGGGAAATCCCATCTGCAAGCTGATTGCACGATGTGAAGAATAATTGCATATTAATATAGAAAGAATGATCCGGACAGGAAATAAATGTACTGTCCGGATGGAAGTTACAGGAGTGGTAACTGCATGGGCTGCAAGAAAGGAAAATGCCACCGACAGGCATTGCTCGCACAGTTCTGTTATGAGCATCAGAAACTTGAATGCTGCATGCGAAAAATTCGTAAAAATGCGGAAGAACTATGTAAAATACTGGATTCCATGCCACCGAAAAAAGAAAAGGAAAAGGAGAATAAAAAATAATTAAAAAAATTATAAAT
>OKSR01000651.1_pt1 | contig 15577 bp, 9 predicted proteins | sample 1606491 | NCBI WGS metagenome assembly OKSR01 (sample SAMEA3879605, study PRJEB24766) | human gut metagenome | biome: human-associated habitat; feature: feces | place: USA | collected 1985/1987 | reverse complement strand
AATTCATTGAATCTTTCAAGGTTATTTCACTGTTCAGTTATCAAGGTTCTTTGTTCTGTTGTCGTTCTCAGCAACAGCTTTTTTATTATATCTTATCAAGTCTGTTTTGTCAAGAACTTTTTTTTCATTTTTTTGAAAAATTTTCTTTCAATCGGTTTTGTCCGATCTGTTATCTTAAACGCGACAACTCTGATATTTTATCATGTGTTGTTCTGTTTGTCAACAACTTTTTTGTTGTCCGCTGTCAGATCATGTCATGTCCTGCGGTCAGCTTGACTATGTTACCATCTGGGTATTATTTTGTCAACCCATTTTTTCCAAAAATTTCACTTTCTTATGTGTACTTTCGCAAAGTGAATTTTACTGTTTCAGTTCATCTTTCCAGAAAAGATATATTTCCACCGTATTTTATTTCAATATCGCATCCATCGCATCTTTCACTGACCTCACACCAGTCAGGCGGATTCCCTTTGGCACAGATCCACTGTCCTTCATGGAATCCAGGCTGACCTGGGGCAGAATGCATTCATCAAATCCAAGTTTTTTTGCTTCTGTCACGCGCTGCTCTGCCATACTGACGGCACGCACTTCTCCGCTTAAGCCCACTTCTCCGAAACAGATCGTCTTCTCATTGATCGGGTTTTCACGGTAACTGGATATAATGGCAAGCACAATGCCAAGATCGATCGCTGGCTCATTCATTTTTACGCCGCCCGCGATATTCACATAAGCGTCACAGTCTCCAAGTTTTAATCCCAGCCTTTTTTCAAGTACTGCCATCAGAAGATTTACCCTGTTAAAATCGGTGCCTGCAGCCGTTCTCCGCGGAATTCCAAAATTACTGTGGCAGACTAACGCCTGTACTTCCACCAGAATCGGTCTGGTTCCTTCCATAGAACACGCAACAACCGAACCGGATGCACCTTCCGGTTTCCCGCTCAGCATGTATTCCGAAGGATTTTCCACTTCCATCAGTCCGTTCTGTCTCATCTCAAACACGCCAATCTCATTCGTTGAGCCGAACCTGTTTTTGACACCGCGCAGTATACGGTATGCCGCATGCCTGTCCCCCTCAAAATAGAGTACCGTATCCACCATGTGTTCTAAAACTCTCGGACCCGCAACCACGCCCTCTTTCGTCACATGACCGACAATAAAGATGGAAATTCCCATCCCCTTTGCAATCTGCATAAATACCCCTGTGGATTCCCGCACCTGTGATACGCTGCCCGGTGCAGAGGAAACTTCTTCGTTATACATGGTCTGTATGGAATCTATGATCACGATCTGCGGTTTTTCCCGGTCAATCACCGTTTTTATCGTGTCTAAGTTCGTTTCACATAAAAGTGTCAGCGAATCGCCAAAGGTTCCGATACGTTCTGCCCTTATTTTGATCTGCTGCAGGGATTCCTCTCCGGATATATATAATACGCGCACACCTTTCTCCGATAAATTCCGGCATACCTGCAAAAGCAGTGTTGATTTACCGATTCCCGGATCACCGCCCACTAACACTAAAGATCCCTGTACGATTCCGCCGCCAAGTACACGGTCAAGCTCTTTCATATCCGTCGACATGCGTTTGTCCTGTGTCATCTCGATCTGTGAGAGCGGAACGTTCTTCGCCTCTGCCGCTTTTGCCGCTACCCTGCCGCCTTTTGCTGCACTTTTTTTATCGATCATCTCCTCAACAAATGTATTCCATTCCTTACATGCAGGACACTGTCCCATCCACTTTGATGATTCGTAACCACATTCCTGACAAAAAAATACTGTTGTTTTTCCCTTCGGCATATTCCTTCTCCATCTCTTTTTATTGTTTATCAGTATACTTACTTTATCTGTAAAAAGCAACTTACTTTCTATGACAAAAACCGGAAAAAGCAATCCGCTTCTTCCGGTTTTTATTATTATTGCAGAATTATTTTTTTACTTTAATTTTCACTGCTGAACTCCTGATTGTAAAGTCTGCAAGTAATTCATTCCTGCCATTTACAACCACTTTGTAATAATATGTTTTTTTCTTCTTTGCTTTTTTATCTGCAAAAGACATCTTCTTTGTGGTTCCAATCAGAGTATACTTACCGTTCTTCTTTTCTGCACGGTAAATCTGATAAGTTTTGGCACCTGTTACCTTATTGTAAGAAACGGTAACCGTTCCTTTTTTGTTATTTTTTACTTTTGCAGCAACTTTGACACCATATATGATGACTGCCGGCTTACCGGAAGCAACCTGTGTACCATATTCCGAGGTCATATAAGAGGCAATTCTTGTTCCTTTTTCCCCATATGCACTGACCATATAATAATATTTCACACCTTTTTTCAACCGTGCCCTGTCATATGCCGCCGTGCCTGTAATGGATCCGTCTTCGCCATAATATTCCCGATAGTGAACCTCACTGTAATATCCTGTCCCATCATTGGAATCTTTTGCGATCAGGTTACCTGTTGCTGCATAAAGTTTTTCGTCCGTATTACATAACGGCGTATATACAGAACGGACGACTTTATAATATTTCGCACCTTTTACCTTTTTCCAGGTAATCTTTACTGCATTCTTTTTCGTATCATAAACAGCTTTGATGGATTTTACTGCTGCAAGTGATGTAGATTCTTTTGACGATGACCATCCACTGTATTCTTTTTGGGAATTATAAGCCCTTACCGATACATTGACGTATTCTCCGCTCGATAATCCTTTAATGGTGTATTTATTTTTCTTTACCGTTACATATTTTTCTGCAACTGTTTTTTCCTCACCATATTTATCATATACCATGTATCGGATCTGATAGCCTGCAGCGTACTTGTCCGCATCCCATTTAACGCTTACATTTTTGCCTTTATTGGTAAGGACGAGATTTCGCGGCTCCTCGAGCTGCATTTTAACTCTGGTCGACGCGGTAATGTATTTTAATGTTTTTCCGTCTTTATAATATGCACAGATCAGATAGGTGTAACTCTCACCGAATTTTAACTTTTTGTCCGTGTATGTTGTCGTTTTTGCGTTTGTGATCGTTTTCACCAGTTCATACTTTGTATTTTCTACTGTTACGGCACTGTTGCCCGAATTGATCCATCCTGAAATTTCTGTGATATCCTTGTCACTCTCAGAAGTTCTGTAAATCTCATATTTTGTTGCAAAACCTACTTTTGTCCAGGTCAGTTTCACTGTATTTTTTGAGTTCTTAGCCACCTTTAATACAATGTTATTTACACGGCTGGTACTTACAGTAAAATTTTTATATATACTGTAACTTTTCGTTTTTCTGTCCGGATCATAATAATAAGAGCGTACCTTGTAGGAGTATTTTGTGCCTGCCTTTAAATTCTGATCTGTATAGACATAGTCTGTGGTCGTTGCTATTTTCTTATATTTTTTACCTGAAAGACGATAAATCTCATATCCGGTACAGCTTCCTCTGGTAAAAGATAACTTTATACTGTTTTTTCCCGCCTTTGTATATACACGCGGTACGGATACCTTATCCGTATAGCTTACCATATTCGAAGCAGGACTCATTGCCGTATAATAAGTCATGCCAACAGATATATTTTTATATGTTTGATTTTTTTGAGCATCTGTTACTTTTATTTCCTTATTTACGGTAAACACCGGCTTCTTTTGTATGTTATAAAGAGAACTGCCTGCATCATAGGTATGCGCAACAAATGTATATTTTACGCCCGGTTTTAAAGAGATTGCACTGTATGATCCATCGATTCCCTTCACTTTGTAAGAACGTACATAACTGCTTATTTCCTTACTTTCAAGCTCCGTAAGTGCATCTTTTAAATAAAGTTTTTTCTGCTGTCCCTGACCATCCGTATAGTAACCATAAGCGTTCAAAAGCTCATAATTATAATGCGCCGGCTTCTTTCCTTCTTCAAAAACATAAATGACTACATCCGCATCGATTGGCGTCCATGAGAGCTGCCAGTCATCTCCATTGTACGTCTTTTCTATTTTGAGATTTTTTACTGTCGGTATGTTTCCATTAATGCTGGCCGTTGCAGTTATGACATCTGAATAACTTCCATCTGAAAAATATCCTTCTTCCGCAGATTCCAGTCTGACGGAACAATAAAAATATGGCAGTCCTGAATCTATTGTAATATTACAATACGGATCTGATGCATACTCTGAATCCGTTTCATAGGAATCGTTTTCTCCTTTTGCATTTACATAAGCATCGTACAGCGTTCCCCTCTTATTGTAAAACTGTAAAAAGCTCTCTATATTCGTAATATTTAACGGTTTGCTGCTTCGCAGGTAATACACACGATAGCTATCCACTCCGTTTTGTGCATTCCAGGTAACTGACATCTCTTTTCCCTTTTCAGAAACTTTTGTACCGGTTACCGGTGATAACTTCTTTAAAGAGTAATTTTTATAAGTATAGGTGTCCGACCATTTACCATACATGTCCACCACATATTTCGTCTGTTTCGATTCTATAATATATTGGCTATTATCATTCCAGTTCCAATATACCTCCTGTTTGTTACTTGTCACTTCATGATAATATACAGCACGGACTTTTACGCTGACCTGCTGTCCTGAATTCAATATGACATATGGCAGTCTTGCTACATCTGATGTTATCATCTCATGTACGGTTCCGTCTGACGCATCCAAAAATAATCCCGGCATATTATAGACCTTGGTATTTCCATCGCAGACCACTTCATATCCAACCTTCATCATGTCTCCGGCTTTATTTTTCATTGTGGCCGTATCATTATTAACCGGATTCCAGCTTATTTTTACATAAGTTTTTTCAAAAGAAATCTCTTCATAAGCATCTGCATATACAACATATTTATATTTTTTCGATGCTGAATCATATACCGATTCATACGTTAATTGCTTATAAAAATGTCCATTATAACTATAATAAAGAACCTGTGTATCATTTTTTACTGCATACTCATCTATCCGCTTTTTGGCATTTTCCGATGAATCACTTACAGTAATTTCTGTAATTTCATCACCTTCTGTCACATAATGATACCCTGTCGCATCACATGACCGCAATGCTCTATACGTCTTACCATTGACTCTATACATTCCATATGCATCTTGATATTTATCTGTGTTGCCTTTCAGTATGGCTTCTGCCTTATTATACAGGTTTACAAATCCGTCAATATCCGTACCGCTGCAATCACTCCGTTCTGGAACCGATTCACATAAGCATATCTCAACTGCCGGCCAGACGCTGTTGTTATAATACTTCCGTCATCTTTTCCTCTTACATTGATTACCTTTGACGGTTTATCAATTGCAGCGAGTTCTTCCTCTTCAGTCTCTTCTTCGGTCTCTTCTTCTATTTCTTCTTCCGATTCTTCTTCCGTCTCTGTTTCCATCACTTCGGTATCATCAACAGCCTCCGTATCATTCACGTTTTCTGTCTCTTCTACAGTTTTCTCAGTTTCTGATGCCTCTGATGTTTCTGGAATTTCCGATGCCTCGCTGTTCTCTGTCTGCCCACTGTCATTTTCTGCAGACTCACTGTCCGTTTCGCTTTCTGTCTCTGTCTGTTCTGTTGCTAAAGCTGCTTCCATCGCATCTTCTTCCTGTATCACAGCCTCTGTTACTGTCTGTACATCTGTCTGCGGCAATCCAGCAGCACCTGCTGATGTCCAATCTCCGACCGTCAGCGTAAGCGCCATCGCAAATGCCGCCATACGTTTCCAACCCGTGAGTCTCTTTCTTTTCATAACTTTTCTCCTTCTGATTTATTGCACATTGTCACGCGCATTTTTTATGTTAATGTAACAGTTTATCCCCGTCAATCGTACTTTCGTACTTGAAAGCGCAAAAAAGCTTACATGCCCTTTTGACATGTAAGCTTTTTTTGATCTCACTTTTCCGTTCTTAACACTTTGTAACTTTTACATCTACCGGATGGTCGCCAAGTTCTACACTTAAGCTTAATTTGCCGCCAAGATTTGTCTTCATCTTTCCTGCATCTGCGCCATCGATCGTGATGTCGTACTCTGACTCATCCTCAAGTTCTACTGTGATCTGTGCATCTTCCGGTCCCTCTACCTGAAATGTCAGGCCTGTATCTGTTGCATTCAGATTCATGACAGCTGTTCCCGGAACAGATTCATATACGAACATGCCATTGCGCTCTAACTTGGTGATCTCGGAAAATGTCTTCACCTTGTAGATATCTCCCTGATGTTCGAAATTATCAAGTTTCGCCTTTGCACCTAATGTGTAATCCCCAAAACTGATCGTTCCATCTGCTTCTGAACGAATTAATTCGCTGATCGTTGCCATTTTTTCCTCCTGTGATAAAGTAGTTTTCTCTTTATCGTAAAATTTTGTGCCCTTATTATATAATATCCCCGTCACGATTTCCAGTGCTTTCCCGGATATTTCAGTAAAATTTTATTTTGTTTCGAACACGACTTTTTCTTTGTGGATCGTCACGACCACTTCCGTATCTTTTTTCACTTTGCCGGACAGGATTTCTTCTGCCAGTTCATCCTCGATATCGTTCTGGATCTGACGGCGCAGCGGTCTTGCACCATACTTCGGATCATACGCTTTATCGACAATATGCTTTTTGACGCTGTCACGCACGGTAAGGTGGATTCCCATCTGTTTTTCACAGCGGTCTGTAAGTTCTTTTAACATCAGTGCAACGATCTGTTTCATATCGTCTTTGTTTAACGCTCTAAATACGATCGTCTCATCAATACGGTTTAAAAATTCCGGTTTAAAAATACGGCGTACTTCTTCCATCACGCTGTTTTTCATGCGGTCATAATTCTGTTTTTCATCATCCGAAACTGCAAATCCAAGTTTTTTCGGCTCAATGATCGCCTGTGCTCCGGCATTTGACGTCATAATAATGATCGTATTTTTGAAATCCACTTTGCGTCCCTGGGAATCCGTGATATGACCGTCGTCTAACACCTGCAGTAAAATATTAAATACATCCGGATGCGCCTTTTCGATCTCATCAAACAGGATCACCGAATACGGATTTCTGCGCACCTTTTCGCTGAGCTGTCCTCCCTCCTCATGGCCTACATATCCTGGCGGTGAACCAATCATCTTTGATACGCTGTGTTTCTCCATATATTCCGACATATCAACACGGATCATAGACTGTTCGCTGCCAAACACTGCCTCCGCAAGTGCCTTTGAGATCTCTGTTTTTCCGACACCGGTCGGGCCTAAGAACAGGAAAGAACCGATCGGGCGCTTCGGATCTTTTAATCCGACACGTCCTCTTCGCACAGCTTTTGCCACTGCACTCACCGCATCCTCCTGACCGATGACACGTTTGTGTAAGGTAGCCTCTAATTTTCTTAAGCGGGCAGCCTCCCCCTCGGCAATCTTTCTTACCGGGATCTTCGTCCATCCGGATACCACATCCGCAATATCGTCTTCTGTCACTTTTAACTTTTTACTGCGGCTGTCTTTCTTTGTCTTTGCCTGTATTTTGGCAAGCTCTTCTTCACACGCTTCTTTTTCGTTCTTCTTCTGCTTTGCACCTTCCACATCACCATCGTGCAGAAATTCTAACATTTCCTCTTCTAACAGGTTGATGCGATGTCTTAATTCAACGACTTCCTCCGGTTTTCCACCCGCGCGCAGACGTACCTTTGCTGCAGCCTCATCCATCAGATCGATTGCTTTATCCGGCAGGAAACGGTCATTGATATAGCGCGCAGACAGGCGTACTGCTGCCGATACCGCATCATCCGTAATCTTTACCTGATGATGTTTTTCATACTGTTCCCGCAGTCCCTCTAAAATCTGCACTGCCTCCTCTTCCGACGGCTCTTCTACCGTAACCGGCTGGAATCTGCGCTCTAGCGCAGCATCTTTTTCAATATATTTGCGGTATTCATCGATTGTCGTTGCACCGATCAGCTGCAGTTCCCCACGCGCAAGTGCAGGTTTTAATATATTGGAAGCATCGATTGCTCCTTCCGCTCCGCCCGCTCCGATGATTGTATGCAGTTCATCGATGAAGAGCAGGATATTGCCGGCTGCCCGTACTTCCTGAAGTACCTTTTTAATGCGCTCCTCAAACTCACCGCGATATTTTGAGCCTGCCACGATTCCGGACATATCCAAAGATACCACCCGCTTTCCCGCAACGGTATCCGGAACCATTCCGGTTGTAATACGCTCCGCAATTCCCTCAACGATCGCAGTCTTTCCAACGCCCGGTTCACCGATCAGACATGGGTTATTCTTTGTCCTTCTGCTTAAGATCTGGATCACACGGTCGATCTCTTCCTGTCTGCCGACTAACGGATCTAATACTCCCTCTGCCGCCAATGCAGTCAGATCTCTGGAGTATTGATTTAATACCGGTGTATCCGATGCTGTTTTTTTCACCGGCTTACCATTCATGAAATCTTCTTTGTACAGGCTCGCATCTTCTCCCATTGCGATCAGGATATCCACATACATTTTCTGGATATTGACCGCTAAGGTATTTAAAAGGCGGGATGCCACACACTCTGTCTCTTTCATCATCGCGATCAGGATATGCTCCGTCCCGATCTCCTCTGCATGAAAACGCGCTGCCTCCCTTGCTGCCCCTTCTAACACCTGCAGTGCCCTCGGCGAATATTCCTTAGCCTCTGCCGTCAGCACCTGTGCATCCGGTGCAATGAGTTCCTCGATCAGCTGCATGACTTTGTCAAGTTCTACTCCATTATCATTTAATACCTGCGCAGCGACGCCCGTTCCTTCTTTTAAAAATCCGATCAGGATATGCTCCGTTCCGATATAATGATGATGCAGTGATTTCGACATCTTTGAAGCCTGATCGATTGCTTTTTTTGCTTTTGATGTATATCGTATCTGCATAGTTTCTCCATTCTTTTTCTATTTATAAATCATTTAAATCGATGATCTCTAAATCATCTTCTTCCTCTTCTTCTCTCGGAATGTGTTTTTTCTCCGGAGTATGTTTCCGCTCCGGCTTTTCTTTTCTCTCCGGCCTTTGTTTCTCCTCCGGTTTTTCTTTTCTCTCCGGACGCTGTTTTTCTTCCGGTTTTTTTCTTTCTACCGGCAGGAAATCTTCGTCCTCTTCCCAGTCCTCATCGTCAAGATCGTCAGACATGCCACGTCCAAACAATCCCGCACGCACTTTATGGATCTTTGATACGCCGACTTCGTTCTCTGTATCGTTTTCTTCCACATCATCCGGCTCTTCTTCCACTTTTTCTTTTGGTTTTCTGTGGAAAAATCCTTTTCTCTGTGTTTCTTCCTCCTCCCAGTCAGCGTCTTCCGGATCATCTACTTCCAAATCATCTTCTTCCACGCCAGGATTCTCTTCTATATTATCATCTTCTTCCAGATCAGTATCATCTTCTGCGTCCTGATCCTTTCCCTGTTTTTCGGACTTCCAGTCCCAGTCATCCTCTTCCTCATCCCAGTCGTCACTCTTACGTCCTCTCAATAGAAGATTGATAATAATAACGACAAGTACTGCGATCACAAAAGCCATAATTCCCATCATATTTCTGGAAAAAGACTTTTCTTTTGCATATTGTTCAGAGAGATCATTGTATTCCTGCTGGAGATATTCCATATTAGAAACATCTTCCGCTTCTTCTGTTTCAAACTCTGTGTTCTGGTCTGCTGCCTGTCCATCTGTTCCATCCGCCGGCTGGTCTGTTGTCTGACCGTCTGTTCCATCCGCCGGCTGATCCACTGTTCCGTCTGCTGTCTGTCCATCTTCTCTGGTCAGTGTGATCGTATACTGGGCGAGTGCTCCGTTCTGCGCCTTCACGACTACTTTTATCGTATTTGTACCGACCTGCAGATTGTCATTTCCTGTGATCGACTGCACCGTCGCAAATTCATTAACCGGTGTTGCCGTCACTGTAACGCTTGTGACATCATTCGGTACGGTAGCTGTATATTGTACTGTCTTTCCTGTAAAGTCCGGGGATAATGTTCCCGCAGAAAGTGATAACACTTCCAGCGAATTATCTGCGGAAAGTGTTGTCTGTGCAGCAGCCACCTGGATTCCGGCAGCCTTTATGTCTGCCGCAGGTTCTGTCACAAGACATCCCATGCAGAAAAGTGCAGCTATGAATCTTACTTTTCTCTTCATTCGTTTCACACTCCCTCTATTGCCATCATCACTATGGAATTATATGAGATATTCGAAAATGCGTCAACCTCAAACTCCCTCATTGTCAAATTCCGGAATAAAACTCTCCTCCGCCGTCTCCCCCTCCTGGATAAAACCGTTTTCAATCCCTATATCGATTGCAAAATCAACAACCTCATCATATTCCCGATCCGTGATCTTACGGTTTAATTCCGGATATTTTTTCACGTTAGAGAGCGGTGTAAACTGGTGCATGATACTGATATATATTTGATTCTCATAGGTTTCATGCAGATATTTCAAAACTGCTTTGGAATCTTTCGTGCACCCCGGCAGGATCAGATGGCGCACGATCGTACCACGCTTCATCAGGGAATCCTCCCCGTTTTCAAAAACTGCCGCACCCGTCTGACGCACCATCTCCGCTATCGCCGCCTTAGCCACAGCAGGGTAATCCGGCGCATGGGAATATTTTGCACTCAAAGCGGTATCAAAATACTTAAAATCCGGAAGATAGATATCCACAATTCCTTCTAAAGAACGGATCGTATCCACATTTTCATAGCTGCTGGTGTTATAAACGATGGGAATCTTTAAATTCTGATTTCTTGCAAGCTCTACCGCTTTTATGATCTGTGGTACAAACTGCCCCGGTGTCACAAGGTTGATATTATTTGCACCCTTTTCCTGGAGTTCCAGAAAAATTTCGCCAAGCCGCTCCGTACTTATCACCTTACCAGCTGTGCCATTTGCAATATTTTCATTCTGGCAGAACACACAGTGCAGTACACAGCCGGAAAAAAAGACCGCACCGGAACCCATCTCCCCGGAAATGCAGGGTTCTTCCCAGAAGTGCAGTGCCGCACGCGCCACCTTAATCTCTGTGGTCTGTCCGCAGATGCCGCGCTCACCGGATTTTCGGTCCACAGCGCACATTCTAGGACACAATGTACATATTTTCATGGTATACCATCACTCTTTCTATTTAATTTAATGATTGCGCAACCGTGCCTTTTTTTGTATGATAGACATTGCAAAAAGAAGATCAAACACAAAGGAGTTTTCTTATGAGTCCAAAAAACTGTATGGTAGCACAGTCAGGCGGCCCTACTGTTGCGATCAATGCCAGCCTTGCCGGTGTGATCGACGGTGTAATGCGTTCTGACATGTATGACACGGTTTATGGTTCCTTAAACGGAATCACAGGTATTTTAAACAACGATCTGACGAATCTTTCTGAATTAATGCAGCAGAATTCGGAATATCTCGACCGCTTAAAGGTCACTCCGGCAATGTATCTTGGCTCCTGCCGTTACAAACTGCCAAATTATTTAGATGATGATTCTTCCTATGTATTCATTTTCAAACAGTTTGAAACTTACCATATTGATGCTTTCTTTTATATCGGCGGCAACGATTCCATGGACACCGTCTTAAAGCTCTCCGAATATGGCAAAAAAATCGGCAGTCCTGTGCGTATTGTCGGTATTCCAAAGACCATCGACAATGATCTCTGTGAGACAGACCATACACCAGGATTCGGTTCTGCCGCAAAATATATCGCATCTTCTCTTTTAGAAATCGCACATGACACATTTATCTATGCAGTCAAAAGTGTGACGATCGTGGAAATCATGGGACGTGATGCCGGATGGCTGACCGCTGCTTCTGCACTGGCAAGAAACGGTTATAATACAGCACCACATCTGATCTATCTCCCGGAGGTTCCATTTGACAAAGAGGACTTTTTACTGGATGTAAAGCGTATGCTTTTCGAGCGCAATAACGTGATCGTTGCCGTATCCGAAGGTATCCGCGATGCTTCCGGCAACTATATCAGTGCTTCCGAAAGTTCTGTTGACACCTTTGGTCACAGCCAGTTAAGCGGAGCCGGAAAAACACTTGAATTTTTAGTCAAAGAAAAACTAGGCGTTAAAGTCCGTTCCGTGGAAGTCAACGTATTACAGCGCTGCGCTGCACACCTTGCTTCAAAGACTGATCTTGATGAGGCTTTTACTCTCGGTCAGAAAGCGGTTGCTCTCTCCGAGGAAGGTGTTACCGCTTCCATGGTAACAATACGCCGTATCTCTGATTCTCCGTACGAAATCGCCTATGAGCATGCCGAGATCCGCCACATTGCAAACGAGGCAAAATCAATTCCGAGAGAATGGATCAATGATGCAGGCAATGATGTCACACAGCCACTGATCGATTACCTTTCACCTCTCATACTCGGTGAAGTTCCGGTAAAATACGAAAACGGTATCCCTGTCTATATGGATGTCAGTCATTTAGCAAAACATCAATAAATTTACCGATCTCAACCCACGCTCTTTTAGATTCCGGCAGCATTTTTGCTGCCATCTGAAAGATGTGGAACATTCCTTCATAAATACTGATTCTTACTTTTACTCCCTGTTCTCTGGCTTTTGCAGCCACATCCACAGAATCCGAGAGCAGCATCTCATAGGAACCGACCTGTATCAGCATCGGCGGAAATCCCCTGAAATCCCCATATAAAGGCGAAATATAAGCATTATACGGATCGTTATCCCCAATATAATCTTTATTATAAATAAGGCTGTCCCTTGTTTTTCCAAATAACGGGTCGCGCTCAAAGTTTGTCTCGTAAGATTCCCCGCTCGCCGCAAGGTCTGTCCACGGTGACATGGCTACGATCCCACACGGAAGCTGCTTTCCGTGATCTTTCAGATAATGGCATAATGCCATCGCAAGACCGCCTCCTGCGGAATCTCCTGCGATGATGATCTGCTCGGAAAACCACCCCTGTTCCAACAGATAACAGTATGCGGCATAGGCATCTTCTAAAGCCGCCGGATACGGATGTTCCGGTGCCACACGGTAATCGGGTGTCAGAACACTCATTCCATGGCTGACTTCACAGTAAAGTCCGGCAAACATACGGTATGCATTCCGCATCGCTCCGACATATCCGCCTCCGTGAAGCTGTAAGATTACTTTTTCCGTATTCGGATTTTCTTTTGCCTGTAAATACTCCATGGAGAAATTATCCATCTCGATCACATCTAATGAAAAACAGTCCGGACATTTCCACGGCGGCTCCGAATCCCCGATTTTTTTCCTCAGTTCTCCATTTTTTATCTTTTTCCCAATCAGGTGATCATTTGTCACATGGGCGATCAGGTCCCTCATGACTCTTCCCCTGATACTCGCTTCGCTCTCTCTCATCCGATTGCTCCTGTTCTTTTTATTCTAAATATAACTCAGCGGACATGAAATCTTCGTTTCAGTTCCACCCTTGCCCTGCGGTCTCCGATGATCAGTGTTCCAAGAAACAGAAACAGGGAAAACGCAAATGCGATCAGTGCAAAAAGCTGTGCCGTCACGATACCGGTAAAAATCAGTATTACCGGAACAATGCTGCATAAAATCATAAAAATCTGCCACATCATATAGCTCTGCCAGTTTCTGCGGTTTACGATCATACAGATGATAATACCAACATCGACTAAAATGATCGCCGACGGCAATGCATAATTGACAGACCATCCGCGGTAGCCGACCAGAAAATCGATTGCGATCACGATCAGTATCGCCATCAGCGTGAGTACCGTGATTTTGGCGCGGTAACCTGTCTTTCCAAGAATTGCAAAACGGATCAGCATATATCCGTAAAAAAATCCAAGCCCCGTGATCGCACTCCATGCAATCTGTGACTCGGTGACCACATTGATATAAATGAGCAGCACCTCAACCAAAAGTGCACAAAACAGATAGATTTTACTGATCATTGTCATTTTCCGGGTGTGCACTCTCACATCCGGGTACATATTCTCCACTTCACCTGTGTATTCTAACACGGATCCGCAGAGTGGACAGCGCTCTGTTTCATCTGATATTTCCACATTACAATTTCTGCATTTACTCATAATTTACTCCATTACTCTTTATTTCTACCGCAATCCCGTCCGAGGCTATTTTCCGGAAAAATCCACGCTGCACAGACGCATCGACAAGATCATAACTGAAACTGAATACAAGTGTATCCCCGTAAGAGCAGATCGTTCCTTTCAGATGCTGCCCCTTTGACATGGCAAGAAATGCATGAAACATTTCCACATAAGGGCGGTACTCTTCTGTCACGGAAATATTGCCGATATTTGTGATCGTCGCAGTATTGGCAAGTGCAGAAGTTGTATATACATACTTCATTGCAAGGTTTTTCAGGAAAAGCGGCACAACTCTTGCAATCAGCAGTTTTTCATTGGAAACGTTATAGGAAAACAGCTTTTCAAGATTTTCCCGGTTAATCTGGCTTCGCAGGCTTTCCTTCACGATTTCAGCCACCTCTGCAAACGTATAGGTCTCTTTGGTCGGATGAAATTCTGCGGACACCATGACAAAAAAGTTTTTCGTGGTAATAGAATTAAAATACGGCCGCAGATTAACCGGCACCGCAACACGGATCGGACACTTTGACGGCATGCCGTGCAGACATTCCGTATAAACGCTCCAGATGTACACACTTACCAGATATTCGTTGATACTGATTCCCATCGCATGACAGACCCTTTTCAACTCCGGTATTTTCATATAACCGTGCATCACGCCGAACTCGCCCGGTCTTAACTTTTCTCCACGGATCAGATATGCCTTTTTTGTCTGGTATCCTTTTGCGGAACTTTTTTTGTAATTTTTTAAGAAACTGTCTTCCCGGTTCAAAGACGTATCAACACTTAATGAATCTCCCAGCTTTTCCTGCAGGTCTTTATGTGCCAGACGCAGATACTGGTAAGTCAGCTCTTTTAAGAAATTGATTCCTCCCATTCCATCCGTCAAAACATGGAATACTTCCAGATTGATCCTGCATTTATAATAGGTCACACGGAACATATAACTGCGGTTTTTATTCTGCTGGATATATCTGCATGGAAAATTGTTCTCCATGCGAACCTTTGGCGCCGCTTTTCCGTTTTCCTCAAAATAATACCAGAACACCCCCTGCCGCAGTCTTAAGTTAAACCCGTCAAACTTCGGAAGCACCATATCAAGTGCCCTCTGCAGTAATTCCGGATTGATCTCCTCTTTCAGTGTAACACTGATCCTGTACACATTGCTCATGCTCTCCCCGGCAATGACCGGAAAAAGGTGTGCTGTATTATCAAGTCTGTCCCAACGGATATCACGGTTTGTCGGAACTCCTTTACTCTGTTTTTTCATATATTCCTCGTTTCTGCATATTTTACAGGCAGGCTGAGTTTCTGTTTTTTCTTCTCTCCCCCCACTCATAAAATACACAATCTATTGTATGCAATTATAAAATAACCTGACATAAAATACAAGTTTGGGCATATCAAAATTACCTGATATAATGCTATAAATTTTCTTAAAATTCCCTTATTTATTTTTTAATTTATGATTTAAGATTTCAGCTTAGTTATCCCGGAGATAATTACGCTGAGATCATGTTTATTTCTATCGTTTGC
>OKSR01000627.1_pt1 | contig 16030 bp, 9 predicted proteins | sample 1606491 | NCBI WGS metagenome assembly OKSR01 (sample SAMEA3879605, study PRJEB24766) | human gut metagenome | biome: human-associated habitat; feature: feces | place: USA | collected 1985/1987 | reverse complement strand
GTAGAGCACTCGGCTGTTAACCGAGTTGTTGTAGGTTCGAGCCCTACTCGGGGAGCTGATGAAAAGTTCTCAGATGAAGGTCTGAGGACTTTTTTTAATAAAACGAACGTACCTTAGAAAGGAAAAAAGATGAAAGAACGCGAAAAATTTGGAAGTCGCTTAGGATTTATCTTAGTATCGGCAGGGTGTGCGGTAGGACTTGGCAATGTATGGAAGTTCCCTTATATTTGTGGAGAATATGGAGGGGCTGCTTTCATTTTAATATATTTAATGTTTTTGGTGATTTTGGGACTGCCGATTCTGCTTTGCGAATTTGCGGTTGGACGTGCCAGCCAGAAAAGTATGGCACAGGCTTATGAGAAACTGGAGCAGAAGAGGAGCCGCTTTCATCATATGAAATGGCTGAGTATTGTTGGCTTTTATATGCTGATGATGTTTTATACGATGGTGGCAGGATGGATTTTGTATTATGCCTACCGTTCTCTGACCGGACAGCTTCATGGTCTGGATAGCAGTGCTATTCAAAATGCATTTGATACCATGCAGTCTTCGCCACAGACGATGATGTTTTGGAATGTTCTTGCTATTCTTGTATCCTTTTTTGTCTGTGCGCTTGGTTTGCAGAATGGTATTGAAAAAATAACAAAAGTGATGATGAGTGTGTTGATTCTCATTATGATAATCCTTGCCATTCATTCGCTGCTGTCTCCGGGAGCGATGAAAGGTGTTGCCTTTTATTTGATACCTGATTTTTCGTCCGTGGCGGAAAATGGCATTGGAAATACGATTTTTGCTGCGATGTCGCATGCATTTTTTACCCTTAGTGTCGGCATGGGTAATATGGAAATTTTCGGTAGTTATCTGGGAAAAGAGCGTGGCTTATTGGGCGAGGGAACTCGGATTATGTGTGTCGATACCTTTGTTGCTTTGATGGCAGGATTCATTATTATCCCGGCATGTTTTTCGTTTGGTGTAGAACCGGGGGCCGGTCCGTCGCTTCTGTTTTTGACGCTGCCGAATGTATTTAGTAATATGCCGGGAGGCAGCATCTGGGCGGGCATGTTTTTCGTGTTTATGGCATTTGCGGCGTTGTCAACGGTAATTGCTGTATTTGAAAGTATTATTTCCTATTATATGGATACGTTGGGATGGAGCCGGAAAAAGACGGTTTTAGTAAATATACCGCTTATGACAGTACTTAGTACGCCGGCAGTTCTTGGCTATAATATATGGAAATGGTTTCAGCCGATGGGGGCTGGCTCAAGTATTATGGACTTAGAGGATTTCCTTGTATCTTATAACATTCTGCCATTGGGTGGTTTGGTATTTGTGCTGTTTTGTACAAGAAAAAATGGATGGGGATGGCATGCATTCTGCGATGAAGTGAATCAGGGAGAAGGAAAGAAATTTCCGCTTTGGCTGCGTGGGTATATGACATATGTACTGCCATTGATTATCGTTGTTATTTATTTGAAGGGATATTATGATACATTTGTGGGGATGGGAATAAAAACACTTGTGTTATGGATGGCATTTGCTTTACTTTTGCTGGCTGGTATTTTTTTGGTGGCATTTCATAAACCAAAAGTGCAAAAAAAATAAAAAAAAATGGAAAATTGCAACATTTTCTGCTATAATATCGTTATATGAGTAGAATAAAAAAGGATAGGAGAAAATGTTATGAAAAAAATTTGTTTTGCAGCAGCCCTGCTGCTTCTGATGTTTTGCTTTTCGGTTTTTCCGGCAAGTGCAAAAGAGTATCAGGAAAATGGGTATGAGTACAGTTTATATGGAAAGGAAGCTGTGATTGAAAAGGTGCCGAATGTTAAAGGGCATATTCAGGTGCCCGAAAAACTTGGTGGTTTTAAAGTCACAGAGATTGCGGGATTTGCATTTAGCAAAAATATTTGTGAGTCCATTTCGATACCGGATTCAGTGACTGTTATTGAGGGACAGGCATTTCATAAGTGCCGTAATTTGAAAAAGATTAAACTCCCGGCAAAACTTAGCAAGATAAGTTATTATATGTTCCAGGATTGTGTGTCACTACAGGAAGTTACGCTTGGTAAATCCGTAAAAAAGATACAGACAGGTGCATTTTATAATTGTGTAAAATTGCAAAAGATAAATTTGCCGGTTTCTCTTAAGAAGATTCAAAGTAATGCCTTTTACAAATGTTTTAAACTTACAAATGTAAAATTTGGAAACAAGCTTACTTCAATTGGAAGCAGAGCCTTTTATAAAAATTATGAGCTGAAAAAGATTACGATTCCTTCAAGCGTAACAAAAGTTCACGAAAATGCATTTGAAAAATGTGATTCGCTGGCAAGCGTAATCTTTAAAGGGAAAAAGACAAAGCTTGGAAAAGGTGTTTTTGTGGATTGTACCGGTTTAAAAAAGGTAAAACTGCCGGCAAAAATGAAGTATATTCCGGAAAAAACATTTTATGGATGCACAAATCTTAAAAGTGTGGTACTTCCAAAACCGGTATCTTTTATTAAAGCAAAATCTTTTGCAGGATGTGAGAGTCTGAAAAAAATTCATCTTACCAATAAGGTCTATGCGATTGGAGATGGGGCTTTTAAATATAGTGGTCTGAAAAGTATTCATTTGAATAAGAAAGTGCAGTTTATTGGAAACAGTGCTTTTGCAGGTACTAACATAAAAAATCTTCAGATGGGTGAGAATGTCCTTTATATTGGAAATAAAGTATTTGCAAGCTGTACTTCCTTAAAGACGATTTATATTCCGGCAAATGTAAAGGGAATCAATGCGAATGCGTTTAATGACTGCTCCAGTCTGCGGGAAATCCGTGTGGCGGCAGGCAACAAAAATTATTGTGCAAAAGATGGTGTTTTGTATAATAAGAGCATGACGAAACTAATCCAGTATCCGTTACATAAGACCAATCGTTCATTCCATGTACCATCAAGCGTAAGAACGATTCGATCGAATTCCTTCAATGATAATAATTACCTTAGAAATCTTACGATTTCGGCTGGTGCGATTGGCAATTATGCATTTCAGGGAATGACAAAACTACGTACAGTGCGGATTACGCAGGGAACCAAAAAAATTGGAAAAGAGGCTTTTTTGGGATGTAGGAGATTGTCCCGGATTGATATTGCGGATTCCGTGAAAACAATTGGTGACTATGCATTTTCTGAGACAAATATCAGGGTGGCACACATTCCTTCCGGACTGGTAAAAATGAACGCAAATGCATTTAGCCGATGCGATAAACTATCAGCGTTTACCGGAGGCGGAGGTAGATTTACGGTAAAAGATGGTGTGCTTTATAATGGTCCGATGACGAGATTAATGAAGTATCCACCGAAGAAGAATACAAAATCATTTACGGTGCCTCGCAGTGTAAAATATGTTTCTTCGGAAGCCTTTGACCGTGTAAGTCATTTGACAAAACTGTATTTTGAAAAAGGAATTAAATCGCTTCCTTACAATTGCATATACAAGGTAAAGAACTTAAAATCGATTGTATTTGCGAGCGGAACCAAATTGAAAAATGGGGAATATGCCGTTGGTGACTGCCCGAAATTAGCAGTGATCGTAGGACCAAGCAGTTATCCGATTCGTCGGATGGCATACTATGCATCGGCAACTTTGATTACTTTATAAAAAAAATTATTTGAAATAACGAAAACGCTTGCAATCTGAATACCATTGTGCTATTATATTAGATGTTGACGCGTTAAGTCGTGTTTGACATCTAATATATACGGCCCCTTGGTCAAGCGGTTAAGACATCGCCCTTTCACGGCGGTAACACGGGTTCGATTCCCGTAGGGGTCATTGCATTTAATGCATATTGTATTAGCTGGATGCATACAATAGAATATGGCGACTTAGCCAAGTGGTAAGGCATGGGACTGCAACTCCCTGATCATCGGTTCAAATCCGTTAGTCGCCTCTTTTCTAAGACTCTGATTATTAATCGGAGTCTTTTGTAACTTTACTTTATAGGAAAGACCGTATGCGGCGCTTTCCTAAATGGAAAAGAGCCCGCAGATATGTGGACATGACAAATAGATGGTTTGAGATTTAAAAGATGTAAAAAGATTCTTCTCTAAAATCGTCATCAAGGTCAACTTATTTAGAAAATAGTCCATGTCTGGAAGTTCCTCTTCGCTCATACGGCGAATGTCCTTGGATGTCATTTCTTCCGGGGGATTTTCGATGTATTTTTATCCTTTTTCCCCTTGGTGTCACCATACTTGCCGAACTAAATTCTTTGGTCTGTTCTAATCAGAAACTTTTGTGTTCCTTGTTTCATAAATGCTTCGCCGAGACACTTTTGGAATTATTGGAAAACAAAATGTATCTCGGGGCAACACTTGGCATTATCCAGGTTTTACATACATGGGGACAAGAATTGAATTACTATCCTTATATCCACTGTATCAATATTCTTTTAATCCCCAAAGAATTGTAAGAATAATGGTTTGTATATTTTATGAAGAAACATGGAGAAAAAGAATGTAATAACTCATGGGATGATGACAATTATCCATATATTTAAAATACATTTTTCCATCGAATTAGGTTGTTAGTTGTAGTATAATATGCAAATGTAAAAATATTCATTATAGGAGGATAATAATCATGAGTTTAGCAAAACGTAGAAAAAACCTTTTTGTTTTTTTCCTTGTTGCTTGTCTTGTGCTTACGACCACTTTGGGCGCAGCTCCAAATCTCTCGCAAGCAAAAAAGAAAAAGCAGGGAATTACTGTAACAAATAAGATGACCAAAGGTGTTTTGGTGATTCAAGAAAAAAAGAAATTACAGTTAAAGCTAAAGTTGCGAGGAAAAAAAGTTTCATCCAAGAAGATAAAGAAGATATTCAAATTCAAGTCTTCAAATAAAAAGATTGTGACAGTGAATAAAAAAGGGAAAATTTATGCTAAGAAAGCTGGAAATGCTAAAGTGTATATAACACAAAAGGCAAAAGGCAAGAAGAAAAAGTGTAAATTAAAAGTGAAGGTTGTGGCAAAAAAGAATAAGCCCGTGGTAACTGTGACGACGGAGTCAACGAAACAGCCAACGGTAGACCAAACAAAGCAACCAACGGCAGAGCCAACGAAACAGCCAACGGCAGAGCCAACGAAACAGCCAACGGCAGAGCCGACGAAACAGCCAACGGCAGAGCCGACGAAACGGCCAACGGCAGAGCCGACGAAACAGCCAACGGCAGAGCCAACGAAACAGCCAACGGCAGAGCCAACACCGTCCGCAAGTCAGGAACCGCAATTGGTAAATAGCGGAGAATGCAGTAAAATGACATGCGGAGGAAGTTATGCTGGCCCTGTGAGTGGTAAGGAATACTCAGCAGTAGCGTTGTATGGTAATGGTGACTATTGTACCACATCTTACGAATTTGTAGGGACAAATAAAAAATACCGTATGGTGGTTAAAGGAGCATCTAGTAATTCGACAACGGCGAATGTTTCTGTATATATTGGCGGAAAGAAAGTTGGAACAGTTGGATTTGCTGGAACTACGTTGTCGGAGCAGTCTTTTGAATTTAAAATGACAGATGTAACAGGAAAACAGGAAATAAAATTTTTACTTGAAACAGATAATGGATCGAATGATACCTTTGTAAATAGTTATGAACTTTATTACATTGGTGATGTGAAACCATTGCCGGATGCTCCAACACCAGCATCAGTTGGAGCTGTGTCTACAGGAAAGTACAGAAATTTGTTTAAGGAATTAGGATATTCGGATGCAGAGATAGATAAGAAGGTCGAATCGGCCTGGCAAAAATTCTTTTATGGTACTGACGAAGAACGAATCTATTATCCGGTAGGCGAAGATATGGCTTATATTTATACAGCAGATACCGATGATGTACGTTCTGAGGGAATGTCTTATGGTATGATGATTTGCGTTCAAATGGACAAGCAGGAAGAGTTTAATCGTCTGTGGAAATGGGCAAAAACTCATATGCAGCATAAAAGTGGAGAGTTTAAAGGATATTTTGCTTGGCAGATGAATACGAATGGAACCATAAAGGACAATACGCCGGCAGCAGACGGCGAGGAATATTTTGCAACATCGTTATTGTTTGCATCAGCGCGCTGGGGAAATGGTGAAGGAATTTATAACTATAACAAAGAAGCGCAGGAAATCTTGACAACGATGCTTCATCAGGCAGATGATGGTCAAGGTGTGAATATGTTTGACAAAACACATAAAATGCCTGTATTCTGCCCAATTGGAAACGCTGCAACATATAGTGATCCATCGTATCATTTGCCGGCATTTTATGAAGTTTGGGCGAGAGAGGCAGAGCAGGACAATGATTTCTGGAGCGAGGCAGCTGAAGCTAGTCGACAGCATTTTAAAGATGCAACAAATGAAAAAACCGGATTAGGTCCGGATTATTCCGAATATTCAGGGGCTGCTAAGAACGATGGAAATCATGGTGATTTCCGATTTGATGCATGGCGAATTGCAGCTAATATTGCCTGCGACTATGCATGGTGGGCGCAGGATAGCTGGGCAACCACGCACGCGAATAGAATCCAGTCGTTCTTCTACGACCAGGGTGTTGATAGTTATGGAAATCAGTGGTCATTAGATGGAAAGAATCTTAGTACTGATCATTCTCCGGGATTGGTTGCTATGAATGCAACAGCGAGTCTGGCATCTAGTGATAAAAAATCATGGTCATTCCTTGAGGATTTGTGGAACATTTCTCCAACAACAGGGAAATATCGATACTATGATGGATGTCTTTATATGATGGGATTGTTACATTGTAGTGGTAAATTCCGCGCATATTTGTCAGGTAATACGCCAGTAGTAGGCGTCGTGAATGGCAAAATATCGACAACAACTGCCGAATTTGATTTGAGTGCAGATAAGAAAGAAGATGTGACAACAAAACTTATTTTAAATGATGTTAGAACATTATCAGAAATTCGAAACGACAAGACAGTGTTAGAAGAAGGAAAGGACTATACCATTAGTGGTGATACAGTGTCTATTCGCAAAGAGTATCTTTCCAAACAGGCAGTAGGAGTAACGAAATTGACATTTGTCTTCGATGCGGGGAAAAATGCTGTTATGTCGATTACGATAAAGGATAGTAAGTTGCCTGATGTACCGGCAGTGTCTGGACCATTTGATAAAATAAAGGCTACAGACTGTACTGCAGATTCCAAAGATATAAAGGTTGAAGATGGAAAAGTCACCTTAAACAGTACGAGTTCATATATAGCGTTTGATCTTGATTTTGGAAGTGAAACCGCAAAGAGTATAACTGCCTATCTGAAAGAACCAAATAATAGTGGACAGCTGTTTGTACGAAGTGGAAGTTTAAGTTCTACTGTGGCAACGGTGTATAATCTAGGTAATGGTTCCTGGAAAGAGACTAAGAATTCTTTGTGGCCTACGGTTACAGGAAAGACAAAAATTTATATACAGACAAATAAACCGGGACTTCAGATTGATTGGATACAATTTGGAAAATAAGTAAAAAATCGCGAAAGGATATCATACATGCTTAACAACCGAAAAAAAACGATAGGTGTATTTGTTTGCAAGCTTCCAGAATATTTCCAGCGCACCCTATGTGGTGCGCTGGCTGATGAAGCGGTGGCAAATGGATATAATTTGGTTGTTTTTTCGACTTTTGGTGAATACGATAACAATCATGATTATGTGGAGGGAGAAAGCAATTGTCTTTATATTCCAAATTATGACGAATTGGATGGGATTATTTTATGCCTTGATGTGTTTGATATTCCTGGCATGGTAGGAAAATTAATTGAGCAAGTAAAGGAAAAGGCGCATTGCCCTGTGATTAGCATTCGACAAAAAAGAGATGAGTTTATTAGTGTGCTCAGCGATGATAAAAAGGCTATTATGGCTATGGTTGATCATTTGATAGATGAACATAACGCAAAGCGGATTTATTACTTGTCTGGTCCCTCTTACATGCATGATATACGTATGAGGGAGGACGGATTTCGCGAAAGAATGAAAAGCAGAGGTGTTGCCTTTCGTGAGGAATATATCTTTATGGGAAATTTGTGGTATAACATTGGTAAAGAAGCAGTTGATTATTTTCTTTCACTGGATGATGAAAGACCTGATGCAATTCTATGTGCCAATGATTATATGGCAATTTCTGTATGTGAAGAACTGTGCGATCGAGGATTCCGTGTACCGGAGGATATTATTGTGACGGGATTTGATGATGTTGAGGAGGCTAGAGATATATATCCAATGTTGACAACAGTTGAAGCTTGCCCAGAAAATTTTGCGAGATGTGCTATGGAAATTATTAAAAAGGCGGAACGAGGTGAAAAACTAGAAAAGCAATATTATATTTCAACGCAAAATCAGTATCGAAATTCCTGAGGATGTAAAGAAGCGGAAGAAGCGAAACAAATTTTTCGTAAACAATTTAAAAAAAATCAGCGTTTGGTTCACTTGTATAAGCAGAATATGTTTATGGTTTTTCGGATGGAAGGAATACGAGATTATCAGGGCCTTCCAGATTTAGTTGGAAAGTTTGTAGAAGGAAACACGGGTGTTTCAGACTTTTATATATGCCTAAATCCGGATGAGAAATATGAATTGGATGATTCTAGAAAAAGTCCATATGAGGATGAGATGGAAATGTTATTACATGCCTATTATGGAAAGAAAATGTCAATTGAAGTGCCGATGCCACAAAGACTTTTTAAAAGAAAAAATCTTTTGCCTGCCGACGAAGTGACGGACAGGCCTTGTGTTTTTTATATCAACCCGCTTCATTATCGGAAGCATTGTTTTGGTTATGCAATCATTTCGTTTTTTAATAATCGATTTTATGCGGCAGAAGATTTTTATCAATCTTTTGTGATAAACATTTGCACCGTGTTAGAAAATATTTATATACAAAATCAAATTGAACAGTTAAGCAACGATAAAATACGCCTTATTCGACGAGATTCGGTTACACATATGTATAATCCGTATGGGTTTCATGAAATGGCTACACAAATGCTACATGATGCGACAGTAGCAGGAATTAATTGTGTCTTTTTCTATGTAAGATTAGAAAATTTACAGGAAATAACAGAAATATATGGAAAAAAAGAATCAAATGAAATCCTTCTGTGTATGAAGTCTGTTTTTGAAAAATTTGAGCAGGAAAAACATGTGTTAGGACGATTAGGAGGAAGTGATTTTTGCCTATTACTAGAGGATAAAATGCAGGAAGAAATAGAAGTTCTTGCACAAAATTTTGTTAATGAAGTAAATGAAGTGAATATTTCATGGAATAAAGAATTTTTCATAGAAGTGCGCTATGGATGGTTTGTTAAGGAAGTGGGAACTATTTCTAGTACAGACGAGTGCATTCGCAGTGCGAAAATGAAAATGAAAGTTGGTGCACAAATGCAGACGAGTGCTGCAAAATATGCTTTTGAGGCAATGAAGGAAATCAGACAGAATTATCAAAAAGAAATTTCTGTTACATACATGGCAGAACAAATTGGTATATCGCGTACGCACTTGTCCCATTGCTTTAAATTGATATATCAGAAGTCAATACAAGATTATATTACTTCTTATCGAATGGAAAAGGCGCAGGAACTTTTGATTCATACTCAGAAAAAGATTAAAGAGATTGCTTTTTTGGTTGGCTATAAAGATGAGTTGTACTTTTCGAAAGTATTTGCCCGTCTGTATGGTATGTCTCCTAGTAAATTTCGTAAAACAATGTTGACATGAAAAAATATGGGTAAATTGGAGATGGATAGAAAAATCAGTAGTAAGTGTTCAGGAAGCCTGTAGAGAGTTGCTGGATGGTGTGAGACAACGACGAATGGACAGTGAATGGGCTCTGGATGGCATTGAGTGATATCGCAGCAGGATTATCAAGGATCTTGTCTCTTTCCTCGCAGGAGGGAGGGGCAAGATCCTTTTTAGTGCGCCTGGCGGCGCACGTCACTAATGGGTGAAAAGCCCTAATCCGCCCTAGTAGTGGAAGGATATAGCCCAAGACCAAGCGTGTCCGTGAACTCCTTTGATATTACCTTCAACCCTATTACAATGGGTAAAAAAAGACTGTTGCCGAAGCAACAGCCTTTTTAGCGTTCTCATTACTTACAATTAAGCAACTTTGATTACACATTTCTGAACTGTGATAGAATCTCCTTCTTTGTATGGAGAAGTATCTTTCATGTTCGGGATGTACATCATGATTGGGTAGTTAGCACCTGTATCTTTGTCTGTGTCACCATTTACAGCATTCTTAGGAATTGTAAATGTGAAGTTAAAGGTGTAAGATTTACCTTTCTTCATAGCTTTTGTGACAATCTTGCAGTGCTTATGTGTTTTGTCTTTCTTAACTTTAGCGCTCAGTTTCTTAGCAGAAACATGAAGAGCCCATGGGTAAGCACCTGTGTCTCCACCCTTAGTATAGTTGAAGCAAACACCCATCTCAGGAAGTGTACGTTTACCGGAGTTCTTTACTTTCAAAGAAACGCTGAGTTTACGTCCACGGTAGTCAGGAGAGATGTAAGTTTTCTCGCCCCAGAATGCTGCGTCACAAAGCCAGATACGGAATGAGTTATATTTGAACTCAGAGTAATCAGCTTTGTATGGTGGATGGTTATCCGGGTTAGTAGATTTAGCGAAGTTGTAAATTACTGTACCCTTCTTTGCGTTTTTAACAGATACTTTACATGTCTGTTTCTTTCCGCCTACAGTTGCTGTGATTGTTGCGGTACCTTTTTTGATACCAAGAACTTTGATGGACTTGCCTTTTGTTTTCTGGCAGTGAGCAATGTTATCATTGCTGGATGCCCATGTTGCACTTCCACTTGCAGTCAATTTTACTTCCTTACCCTGCACAACAGAAGCTTTTTTCTTCATTGCTGCGCTAGCTGTATCATCACTTGCTACTGCAGCGGTGGTAACAGCCATAGTTGCAACTAAAGCTACAGCCACAACTTTTTTTGAAATTTTAGCGAACATTTCAAATTCCTCCTTTTTTAATATTAAAATGTTTTTTTGATTTTTGTGCTAAATAGACAAAAATCAATCGCTTTGCGTGGATATATTATATCATTTTAATAGTTCAAAATCAAGAGGAAATGAAAATAATTACAGTACTATTTTTTGCCAAAAACATGACGTTTTTTTGCCTTATTTGCAGTTGTTTGCGTGGCTGCAATTTCCTGCCTTGCCTTCTGGTAACTGCGAATGGTTTCATCCAGTTCACGAAAACGTTTTTCATCTGACTCTTCTTTTTCACGAAACAGATAATCCAATTCTTTGTTGACCTGCACCGATACAGTGTCCGCAATATCGGATGTAAGACTATCAGAATTTTCCCGGATGGCATCAGAGACAATACGGGAAAGAATGGTTTTAAACTGTATCATTTTGTCATTTGGGGAGATTTCCGGTTCGGAAACCGGATAGGGAATTACCTGGCCGGATGATTTTGGTGAAAGTTTGTGCTCAATGTCTTTTAAGGAAAAACCGTCTTTCTTCATATTAATAATTTGCTCTAATTGTTTCATTTCTTTTTCCGAATAAACGCGGTGCCCCATTTCGTTTCGCGGGATATTCAAGTGAAGTTCCTCTTCCCAAAAGCGCAGAACGTGAGAGCCTACGTGAAGTTTTTTTGCCGCTTCCGAAATGGTATATTGTTTTGTTTCCATGTAGATAACCTCCTGTTTTTATGTTTTTTTCATTATAGCATGGGAAAAATGTCGATTGATTGGACATGCATTAAATGTAAAAAAACAGTGTGACACAGGACGACAAAAAACAAGAAGAATCGGAGCCAAAGCCCCGATTCGACAGAGAAAATGGAATTTATTCGTCGTGATATTCCAGATTTGCAAATTTTGTGTACTGGTTCAACCACTTGAGTTCGACGGTACAGGTTGGACCATTACGCTGCTTACCAATAATAATCTCGGTAATTCCTTTTTTGGTAGAAGCGTCTTTTGTGTAATATTCATCGCGGTACAAAAACATAACAACGTCGGCATCCTGCTCAATCGCTCCCGATTCACGCAAATCAGAAAGAATTGGTCGTTTGTCCTCACGTTCTTCTACTTTACGGCTGAGCTGGGAAAGCGCAATTACCGGGCAGTCCAGTTCACGTGCCAGAGATTTTAAGGAACGTGAAATATCCGAAATTTCCTGCTGGCGGGAAATGTTTTTTGAACCGCTGTTACCGGACATAAGCTGAAGGTAATCGATAATGATTAAACCGAGGCCTTTTTCCATTTTTAGTTTACGGCATTTACTTCGTAAATCATTGATGGAAATGCTGCCGGTATCATCGATATAAAGCGTCGATTCGCCGAGGATAATAGAACTCTCGGTAATCTTTGCCCATTCATCATCTTCCAGTTCACCGATTCGGATTCTTTGGGAATCTACTTTTGAGTTCATGGCAACCAAACGCTTGGCAAGCTGCACTTTGCTCATCTCCAGACTGAAAATAGCAGTTGGAATATGATTAATCATAGCAACATTTTCAGCAATATTCAGAGCAAAAGCAGTTTTTCCCATGGATGGGCGGGCAGCAATTAAAATTAAATCGGACGGCTGCAAGCCGGCTGTTCGATAATCCAAATCAATAAAGCCGGTTGAAATTCCGGTTACATCACTGTTGTTCTGAGCGGCTTTTTGAATACTCTCAAGTGTTTCCAGGGCAACCTCTTTGATTGGTGTAAAATTTTCAGAGGAGGCACGTCCTTGTACGAGCTCAAAAACTTTGCGTTCCGTATCATCCATCAGTTCAGTAACATTAGCGGAATCCTGATAGCATCGGTTGGCAATGTCTTCCGTTGTTCGAATCAGCGAGCGCAGTTGTGATTTCTGTTCAACAATATCCGCATAGTAGCGGACGTTGGCTGATGTAGGAACGGCGGAAATGATATTACTGAGAAACTCAACACTGCAAATATCATCGGAAACGTTTTTCTCATGAAGTTTATCCACAAGAGTAACTAAGTCTGCCGGCCGTCCTTCATGAAACAATTCCACAATAGCGGAAAACAAAATGCGGTATCTATTATTGTAAAAATCATCTTCATTTAGTTTTTCAGAAGCGAGAACTACCGCATCCTGGTCAAGAAGCATGGAACCGATAACTGCTTCTTCTGCCTCTCCATTATGCGGCATAACTCGTTTGATTACGGTTTCATCCATGATTATTTTCCTTTAACAATTACTTTAAGTTCAGCTGTTACTTTTGGGTGCAGACGGATTGGTACATGGTAGGTTCCAATGTTTTTGATTGGCTCCTTTAACTGCATTTTTTTCTTGTCCAAATCATAGGAAAGCTGTTCTTTGGCAGCGGTAGCAATTTCTTTGGTGGACACCGAGCCAAAAACGCGACCGTCCTGACCTGCTTTAATGGCGACTTCAACGGATTTTGTCTCCAGCTCTTTGGCGAATTCCTTCGCTTTCTCCAAGTTTTCTGCAGCAACCTTTTCGTCATTTTGTTTCTGAAGTTTTAAATCATTTAAATTTTTTGAGGTTGCCTCAACACCAAGATTTTTCTTCAAAATAAAGTTTTTGGCATAGCCGTCTTTTACGTTTACAACTTCACCTTTTTTTCCAACGGATTTCACATCCTCAAGTAAAATTACTTTCATTATATGTCACCTTCTTCTTTCATTTTCGTTAAAATTTGTTTGATTTGTTCGGCGCCTTCTTCCAGCGTACAGTTCTCAAGCTGGGCACCGGCACTGGTAATGTGGCCGCCGCCGCCCATTTTTTCCATGACAACCTGAACATTTAGCTCATCGATGGAGCGGGCACTGATATAAACTTTGCCCTCATAGGCAGTTAATACAAAAGTGGCGCGGATGCCTTTGATATCAAGAAGATCATCGGCAATTTTTGCACCAACAATAGTTGGCGATTCACAGTTATCCGCATTACAAGGAGAAATAGCAAAACAATCCATAAAAATTTCTGTATTTTGTATTGCTTCAGCTCGAATTTTGTATTCTTCAATGTCGGAACGGAACATTTTGCGAATGCGGATAATATCTGCTCCGGAACGACGCAGGAATGCAACTGCTTCAAAGGTGCGGACACCTGGTTTATTCATAAAGTTATTCGTGTCAACCATAATACCGGAATAAAGGGCATCGGCTTCTACGGCTTTTACACGGATTTCCTCACCGGCATACTGTAAAATTTCTGCTACCATCTCACTGGCTGAGGAAGCAAACGGCTCAACATAGGAGAGAGTAGGGTTTTCAAAGGATTCACCGGTCTGTCTGTGATGGTCGATAACCACCAGAGAGGAAACTATCGGAATCAAATCCGGTGCATCGGTGTAGGATGGACGGTTTACATCAACGACCACAAGTAAAACTCCGTTTCCATTTCCGATAAATTCCTTCGCATTCTCACTTGTAACAAAAGTGCCATCCGGATAATCTTTGTTGTTCTCAAATAATTTCAAAAGCGGTGCCAGCGAAGAAGTTACCTGATTTACAATGATTTTCGCTGGTTTTTCCAGAGACTGTGCAATTCGGTAAATACCAATAGCACTGCCAATTGCGTCGACATCCGGCAGACGGTGTCCCATAATGACTACTTTGTCAGCATTAATAATGGAATCACGCAGTGCCTGTGCCTTTACGCGGGCTTTAACGCGTGTATTTTTTTCCTGCTGAATACTTTTTCCACCATAATAAAGTAAATTGTCTTTTGTCTTAATGACAACCTGATCACCACCGCGGGCAAGTGCCAAATCAATAGCACTGCGGGCGTATTCCTGACGTTTGCGGTAGGTGTTTGCTTGAATTCCGATTCCCATACTAATGGTAATGGAAGTATCATTTCCCACATTAATCGAGCGGATATCATCGAGCAGCGAGAATTTGTCTGCCTGCAATTTAGACAGATATTTATGCTGGAAGAGGAAAATGTATTTATCCTTTTCAATTTTACGCGTAATCGCATCAATGCTTAACATGTATTTGTTGATTTTTCGATCAACCATCGCAGCCAATAAGGAGCGGCGTACATCGTCAACATTGGCAAGGGATTCGTCGTAATTATCGATGTAGATCAGCCCTGCGATCATCCGCTGCTCTTCATTTTCGCGGATATACGCATTCAATTCTGTTACATCCTGCATGGATACCGCTACGAAAAACTCCTCTTCCTCGGGAATCTGTAACAATTTTTCCTTGTCGCTGAAGCCGTGAAGCGATACTCTGCGCAATTCTGCCTGATAGTGTCTGTCACAGTACTCCACCTCCATCTCAACATGTTCCATGTCGTCTTTAGGAAAAACACTTGTCGTAAGAGCCGGTATCATCCTGTACAGATATTTTTCTTTTCTTGAACTTTGCGTTAATTTTGAAAACGCATCATTTTTCCAAAGAATACGTCCATCCTCAAGAGCGATCGCATAAGGAACCGCAAGTTCCTTTAACAGCGTATTTTCAATCCCCTTATACTGCGTGGAAAATTGAATCAAATCCGCTAAAATAAGCGATCTGTTATAAAAATACAATCCTCCCGCAATCGCCAGATAAATCAGGATAAACATAAACATGATAAACGCTGCTTTCCGGTCTACCATTAAAACCCATATATTCATCGCAACGAGTAAAAACGTCATGATAAGCGGCCAGTTCATATACAGCCTGAGTTTTCCTTTTAAGCGCATTTTCTTCTTTTTCATAGTGATACTACCTCATCCGCACCCTTTAGGACACATGCAATGTGCATCATTAGATTACCAAAAAACTTTGTTTCGCTACAATGTCTTATTATAACATCTTTTTGAATTTTATTCTACTATACTTTTTTCTTCAAATTATTGCAATCACCTATTATTTTAGTATCAAAAACCTTAATTCCCTACCTATACGCTATATTATAAATAGAAAAGGAAAATCCCAGGCGACTTCCCCAAAAAGTAATTGACTGTTACAAAAAAGGCTGACTCAAAGAGTTTCCCCTAAGAATCAGCCTTATATTCTTGATTAGTCCTGAACGTACGGCATCGGCTATG
>OKSR01000604.1_pt1 | contig 16525 bp, 16 predicted proteins | sample 1606491 | NCBI WGS metagenome assembly OKSR01 (sample SAMEA3879605, study PRJEB24766) | human gut metagenome | biome: human-associated habitat; feature: feces | place: USA | collected 1985/1987 | reverse complement strand
GTGGAAATGTACGTCGGTGTCGGCGCGTCCCGTGTGCGTGACCTGTTTGATAAGGCCAAAAAGACCATGCCCTGCATCATCTTCATCGATGAGATCGATGCCGTGGGCCGTCAGCGCGGCGCAGGTCTGGGCGGCGGTCACGACGAGCGGGAGCAGACCCTGAACCAGCTGCTGGCTGAGATGGACGGCTTTGACCCCACCAAGGGCGTCATCCTGCTGGCCGCCACCAACCGGCCCGAGGTGCTGGACCAGGCCCTGCTGCGGCCCGGCCGCTTCGACCGGCGCATCACCGTGGACCGGCCCAATGTCAAGGGCCGCGAGGAGATCCTCAAGGTCCACACCAAGAACAAGCCTCTGGCTCCCGATGTCTCCCTCAGAGTCATCGCACAGCGCACCGCAGGTTTTGCGGGTGCTGACCTGGAGAACCTGGTCAATGAGGCCGCTCTGCTGGCTGCCCGCCGCAGCCGCAAGGCTATTACCATGGAGGACATCGAGGAAGCTTCCATGAAGGTCATGGCAGGCCCTGAGAAGAAGAGCCGTGTTGTGACTGCCGAGGAAAAGAAGCTGACCGCCTACCATGAGGCGGGCCACGCCGTGGCAGGCTTCTATTGCAAGCACCATCCCCGTGTGCATGAGATCACCATCATTCCCCGCGGCCAGGCTGGCGGCTACACCATGTATCTGCCTGAAAAAGATCGCAGCTACGTGACCAAGGGTGAGATGTTCGAGGATATCGTTTCCAGCCTGGGCGGCCGTGTGGCCGAGCAGCTGATCCTGGAGGATATCTCCACCGGTGCCTCCAACGACCTGCAGCAGGCAACCAACATTGCCCGCCAGATGATCACCAAGTACGGCTTCTCCGAGCGCCTGGGCCCTGTGGTCTACGGCACCTCGCAGGAGGAGACCTTCCTGGGCCGTGATTTCACCCAGGGCAAGGGCTACAGCGAGAGCACCGCTGCCGAGATCGACGGCGAGATGCGGGATATCATCGATGAGGCTTACGAGACCTGCCGCCGCACCCTGACGGAGCACATCGACCAGCTCCATGCGCTGGCACAGGCTCTGATGGAACGCGAAAAGCTCAACGAGAAGGAGTTCAACACCGTGATGGCTGGCGGCAAGCTGCCCCCGCGTGACGGTGACGAGCCTGCACAGGAACCCGCCGCACCGGCGGCCCCTGTGGAGACCGCAGAGCCTGCCGAGAGCGCAGAGCCCGCTGAACAGGCGGAGCAGGCCGTGCTGGGCGAGGAAATGCCCGACCCGGCGCAGGATGCCCCGCAGGAAAACGAATGATCGAAGGGAGCGAGTGTCGTGGAGGAAAATTTTAACCCGGTCGCACGCACCCGGGACAACTATTATACCCCGGGCAGCCCGGTGCAGTTCGTCTGTGTGGAACTGCTCAAGGGCGAACTCAGCGGCGAGAACGCAGTCTGCCTGACCTTCAAGAACATCTCCAAGGTTACCCTGACTGCACTGGAGATCCACTTCAAGTGCAAGGGCGTGGACGGTATCATCCTGTGTGAGGATGCCTTTGAATACCGCGAGATCGAGGTCAAGCCCGGTGAGAGCTTTGGCATGGACGATGCCGTGTTCGTGACCCAGAAGGCCATCACCAGCGTGGATGTGGTCCTGAAGAACGTATACAGCGGCAAAAAGGTCGTGCATCTGGATGCCATCAAGCGCGTCCGCCTGCCTGCCCCGCGCCGCCTGAGTCCGGAGCTGGAAAAGGCACTGGAGAGCCGGATGAACCGCACCGGCCTCAAGTATATGCCGCAGGTGTTCGAGAACGGCTGGTACTGTGCCTGCGGTTCCTTCCACCCGAAGGAAGAGGACACGGTCTACTGCACCGAGTGCGGCTGTGACCGCATCCTGCTGCAGAACGCCCTGAACACCCTGCTGCAGCCCGGCCAGAAGGCCGCCCCTGCAGAGCAGGCCCCGGCGGCGGAGGCCACCCGCGTGGTGAGCGCCGCTCCGCAGGAAGAGCCGACCCGTATCGTGGCCAGCGCGCCGGTGCAGGCAGAACCCACCCGGGTCATCCCGACGGCCCGCCCGGCAGAGCCTGTCGGCGCTCCGACCAGCTTTGCACCGCCGGTGGAACACACCCCTGCTCCGGAAGCAGAGCCTACCCGGGTGCTGGATGCCGCCACCCGCGCGGCGTTCCCCGGCAGCGGTGCAGCGGCTGTGGATGACGAGGGCACCCGTGTGATGCCTGCTGCTGCCCGCCGTGCCGCCCCGGCCCGCCAGCCGGAACCCGAGGTGGAGCAGTACGATGAGGAGGACGATGCGGAAGAGAGCCGCGACGGCATTGCCGAGACCCTCGTCCGCTGGGTCCCGCCCATCACCGCCATCGTCTGCGCAGGCATTGCGCTGTGGGGCTTCGTCTACTATCAGTTTATGATGTAAATGAATGACGGAGGAGGCTGCGCTTCCTCCGTTTTTTGGTTGTACGAAGGAGAAACGTTATGCCCGACGAAGCACTGCAAACCGCTTTTGAGATCAAAACCACCTGCGATGAGATCAGCCGCAAGCTACTGCGCTGGCACTGGGAGAACAAGCCCGGGGAGCACAGCCTGGGAGCCCTGCTGGATCACATCCGCACCCGCCAGCAGGAGAGCCCCGAATATTATGACCGTCTGCCCGATCTGGCGGGCCGAAACAGCTGGCAGCAGCTGGATACCACCCTGTGTATGCGGGTGCTGCTGGACCCGGAAAAGGATGCTGCCCGCCCGCTGGATCTGCTGGGCAATACGGAGCACCCGGCTGCTGCCCGCCGGGCCTGCAACGCGGTGCGCACCGCCCGCAATGAAGCGGCCCATGCCTCCGATCGCACGGCGGCTGCGCAGGCGGCGATCCTCTTCAACGAGGCCGTGGAAGCACTGGAAGAAGGCTATGCAGGCGCGCCCCTGCGCACCAGTGAGCTGGGCCAGTATTACCGGCTGGCTGAGGATTATCTGAGCCGCTGCGGGGCCAAAAAGCCCATTGCGTCGGCAGCCCCGGAAGAGAAAGCCCCTCGCGCGGCAAAGTCCGGCCAGAGCACTGCGGGCAGGAAGAAAGAGGGGACTTCCGGCAGTGCTTCCCGCCGCAGCAGCACAAAGCAGAACACGAGCGGCCGCAGCTCCGGCGGCAGATCCCAGAACCGGAAGCAGGGCGGCAGCCGGAACAGCCGTGCCCGGGCCAGACAGAAGCAGAAACAGGCCAACCGCACCGTTCTGCTGGTGCTGCTGGCGATCCTGGCCGTGGGTCTGCTGATTCGCGGCTTTACTATGAACTGGCAGTGAAAGAGTGAGGAAACTATGAAGCAAAAACTGATTTTTCTGGATATTGACGGTACTTTGCTGCCTCCCGGTGAGATGACCGTTCCGGCCAGTGCCGTGGAGGCCATCCGGCAGGCCCGGGCCAACGGCCACAAGGTGTTTCTGTGCACCGGGCGCAACCTGCGCATGACAAAGCCGCTGCTTGCCTACGGTTTCGATGGCTTTGTCTGCTCTGCAGGCGGCTATGTGGGCTGTGACGGGAAAATTCTCGTGGATCTTCCCATGGAGCCTGCGCAGGTCGAGGGCCTGCGGGAGGTGCTGGGGCGTGCCGGTGCCGAGTGCACACTGGAAGCCCGGGACGATACTTACGGCGGCATCAGGATGATCGAGCGGTTCGCCCATTTGTTCCCCCGCAAGCCGGGGCAGCTGAACAGCGAGGCCGAGCGCTGGCGCAAAACGATGGAGTATGGCATGACCATCCGGCCCATTGAGGAATACCACGGAGAGCCGGTTTACAAGGTGGTGTTCATCGCCCCCAACGAGGCCTGCCTTGCTGAAGCAAAGCAGCTGTACGAGGATCAGTTCATCTTTTGCGAGTCCCGGCTGGGGGATAACCCGTCAGCCATCGTCAACGGAGAGCTCATCAACCGCAAGTTTAATAAGGGCACCGGCATCAAGGCCATCTGTGATGAGCTGGGGTGTTCGCTGGCCGATACCATCGGCTTTGGCGACAGCGACAATGACCTGCAGATGACCGATGTGGTAGGCATCAGCGTCTGCATGGCCAATGGCTCTGACAACCTGAAAAAGCTCTGCGACCGCATCTGCCCGGCTGTGACGGAGGACGGCGTGGCAAGGGAGCTCAAAACCCTGGGCCTGATCTGAGAGCAGCCTTCCACAAAAGAAGAGATGATAACAAAAAATTCCCGCTCCATCGAGCGGGAATTTTTGTTAGAGAGGGTTATTTCTGATGGACTGCCTTGTGATATACCGCGTAGGCGATCACGGCAGAGAGGGCCTCTGTGATCCAGAAGGCGTGCCAGACACCGGTAGGGCCCATGCGGCCGCACAGCACCCACGCAATGGGCATGATGAAGATGATATAGCGGCAGAGGGAGATGACCAGCGAGGGCACGCCCTTGCCCAGACCCTCCAGCGCGCCGGAGGAGGTGGTAGACACTGCCGAGACGATGAATCCCAGGCAGATGACCCGCAGGGCGGTCTGGCCGATGGCGATGGTCTCGGGGTTAGAGGTGAACAGACCCATCAGCGGGCCTGCAATGGTCAGGCAGAGCAGGGTGCCAATGGCCATGATCCCGGCGCTCAGGCCCAGTGTCAGGTTGTAGAGCCTGGACACACGGCCATGCTCCCGGGCACCGTAGTTGTAGCCCACCAGCGGGCGCATCCCCTGCACGATGCCGTTGGCCGGCAGGTAAAGGAAGGTCTGGAGTTTGTAGTAGATGCCCAGCACCGTCACATAGCTCTGGGAGTAGACCGCCAGCAGGCCGTTCAGGAAGGTGACCAGCAGGCTGGGCAGGGCCAGATTCAGGATGGCCGGTACACCGATGGCATAGAGCTTGCCGTCAAGGGCGGCATCGAACCGCAGGCAGCGGCGGGAGAAGCGGACGGCGACTTCGGTGGTGCAGTAGACATAGAGGTAGACCACAAGGGAAATGGCCTGCCCGATGCCGGTGGCAAGGGCCGCACCGGCAATGCCCAGGGCGGGCATCGGTCCAAGGCCGAAGATGAGGACAGGGTCGAGGGCGATGTTGGTCACGCAGCCGGTGATCAGCGCCACCATGGCAACATTCATCCGGCCCACGGACTGGAAGATTTTCTCAAAGGCGAGGTCTGCCATGTTGACCAGCGAGAAGAGGAACACGATGGTGGAGTAGGTCACACCCATGTCCACCAGAGCGGGATCGGTAGTGAAGCGGCACAGGAAGCCGGGCATAATGGCAATGCAGAGAACCATGCCCAGCACGCCGTGCAGCAGGGAAAACATCATGCCGTGGGTGGCGGCCCGGTTGGCGTTCTCGTGGTCGCCTGCGCCGAGGTAGAGCGCGATCTGGGCATTGATGCCGATGCCGAAGCCGATGGCCACTGCATTGACAAAGTTCTGGATGGGAAACACCAGCGAAAGCGCCGTCATGGCCTGCTCGCTGATCTGGGCCACAAAGAGGCTGTCCACGATGTTGTACAGGCTGTTCACCAGCATCGAGATGACGTTGGGCAGGGCCATGGAGAGCAGCAGCGGGAACACCGGTCTGGTTTTCATAAAAGTATCGTTCATTTTCATTGCTCCTGAGGGTCAGATTTGGATTTGAAGGCAAAGCAAAAGCCACACAATGGCTTTTGTACCATTGTGTGGCGAAAAGTTGCAGAATGCTGTAAAAATCCACACGATATTTTATTGGTTCAAAGATACCACATCACAGGGATACTTGTCAAGGACTTTTTAAAATAAAAGTATGACTTTTTACAGCGGGCCCTTGCCCTTGACATGGGGCGCGGCGGCGGTAAAATAAGAACAGAACGCACAAACAGAACGCACAAAAGGAGGATCTGCCATGAAATGGATGATCGCGTCAGACCTGCACGGGTCGGCCTACTACTGCCGCAAAATGCTGGAGGCCTTTGAGCGGGAGGGAGCCGACCGGCTGTTCCTGTTGGGCGACCTGCTCTACCACGGCCCCCGCAACGACCTGCCCCGAGAGTACGCCCCCAAGGAGGTCATCCCCCTGCTGAACGGGAAAAAGGAGAAGCTGCTCTGCGTGCGGGGCAACTGTGATGCCGAGGTGGACCAGATGGTGCTGGAATTCCCGGTGCTGGCCGATTATGCGGTGCTTCCGGTGGGGCGGCGGCTCATTTATGCGACCCATGGGCATATCTATCATGTGAAAAATCTGCCGCCGCTGGCCCCGGGAGATGTACTGCTGCACGGGCACACCCATGTTCCGGCCTGGACAGAGTTCGGGCAGGGAAATCTTTACCTGAACCCGGGTTCTGTGAGCATCCCCAAAGAGAACAGCCCCCACAGCTACATGACCCTGGAAGGAAACACGATGCAATGGAAAGAGCTGGAAAGCAGCGCTGTTTTCCATGAACTGACCCTTTGATAAAGTCCCCCGGCCGGTTTTGCGGGCAGCTTGAAATTTGCCCACCGGTATGGTATGATAAAACTGAAAACAGATCGGCAAAGTTCCGCAGAGCAGTGCTGTGCGGGACAGGAGCCTTTTTGTTTCTGCAATGAGTTAGCTAAAACTAACAAAATGACGAAAACAGCGGGCTGGACTTGTGCAGTTTGACAGGGGTGCCCGCAGATACAGTATGGAGGGGACAACAATGGTAGAAACGATCCTGAGGGTCGATGGTATGATGTGCGGTATGTGCGAGAGCCACATCAATGATGTGGTGCGCAAGACCGCCCGGGTGAACAAGGTGACTTCTTCCCACACCAAGGGCGAGACGGTCATCATCTCGGAGCAGCCGGTGGATGTGGAGACGCTGAAGGCTGCCATTGCCGAAACGGGCTACACCGTGACCGGCGTGCAGACCCGGCCCTATGAGAAAAAGGGCTTCTTCTCGTTCCTGAAAAAGTAACAGCCCGGTGTTTCTGGCCGGGCTGATCATGCAAAACAGGAGGTATCTCGTTATGAGGATCTTGGTGTACGGCGCAGGCGTTCAGGGCTGTCAGCTGGCCCACAGTCTGGCACAGAACAAGAAAAATGTGGTCACCCTGCTGGCCCGGGGCGAGTGGAAGGAGGTCATTGACCAGAAGGGCCTGACCATCCGCCACATGCTCCAGCGGAAAACAACGGTGGATCGGATGCAGACGACAGATGTGCTGGCCCCCGAGGATGTGTATGACCTTGTGTTTGTCACGGTGCAGGCCGGGCAGCTGGCCGATGTGCTGCCCATCCTCAAAGCAAACCGGAGCCAGTACTTCATCTTTGTGGGCAATGATCCCTATGCGCAGGAGATGTTGCAGGCCATGCAGCGCCCGGTGGATAAGATCGCCTTTGGCTTCCAGAACAATGCGGGCCGCCGGGAGCATGACCGGCTGATCAGTGTGCACATGGGGATGGGAATGACCGTCGGCGGAGCAACCGCACCCCTGTCCGGCGCGTTCCGCCTGCGGCTGCAGGCTGCCTTTGAGGGCACCCACTACAAGCTGACCTATTACAGCGATATGGACGAGTGGCTCAAGAGCCACATCGCCTTTATCCTGCCCTGCGCCTATGCCTGCTATGCGGTGGATGGGGAACTTTCCCGCACCACAGTGGAACAGCGCAGGATGATCGTGGATGCCGCCTGGGAGTGCTGTGAGATGCTGAAAGCGGCAGGTGTACCCGTGAACGATGCGGAGAACACCGACCGCTACCGCGAGGGCACCAAACAGCGGAAAAAGACCGAGCGGATGGTCTACTGGATGGCGCAGACGGTCGTTGGGAAGTGGTGCATTTCGGATCACGCCATGCGTGCGGTGAGCGAGATGCAGTATCTGGATGAAGCGTTTGCCGCCCTGCGCGCCACCACATTGGTGGAGATGACTGCCTGGGATGAACTGCGCAGATCTCTGCCCAGAAAGAAGTAAGAGCCGGAAAATGTCCGGAGCATGAGAAAAAGCCTGTCGGTTTTTGCGCTGACAGGCTTTTTTCTATTGGTTCAGCGCCCAGAAGGCGGCAAGCTGCTGCTCCAGCTCTGTGGTGCTGCGCAGGTATTGGAGCTGGTGCCAGTGGCGGGGGAACAGGCGGGTGTATTCACCGCGGGCAAAGCGGTCATCCAACAGAAGCACCACGCCCCTGTCTTCCTGCGTGCGGATGACCCGGCCCGCCGCCTGCAGCACCTTGTTCATGCCAGGAAAGCGGTAGGCGTAGTCGAAACCGGTGCCGCCCGCCTCGTCATAGTAGCGGCGCAGGATCTCCTGCCGGGGGTTCACCTGAGGCAGACCTACCCCCACGATGGCGCACCCGATGAGTCGGTCGCCCACCAGATCCACGCCCTCGCCAAAGATGCCGCCCATGACCCCGAAGCCCAGCAGCGTTTTTGCGGGGCTTGGGCTGAACTGTTCCAGAAAGGCCGTCCGGGCCGCGTCGTCCAGACCACTCTCCTGGGCCAGCGTTCCGATGTCCGGGTAACGGGCGGTGAAGTCCTCATATACCTGCCGCAGATAGGCGTAGCTGGGAAAAAAGGCCAGATAGTTGCCCACCTTGGCCCGGGCCAGTGCGGCCAGTGCATCCGAGACGGCCTGCACACTGGTCTCCCGGTCCCGATAGCGGGTGGAGATGCCGGGCAGGCAGTAGAGCCCCAGATGTTCGGGCGGAAACGGGCTTTCCAGAGCCACGGCCCGGGCATCGGGACAGCCCAGCACGGAGCGATAGTAGCCCGGCGGGGTGAGTGTTGCGCTGAACAGTGCCGCAGCCCGCCCGGCGGCAAGGCTGGCATCCACAAAGGGGGCAGGGTCAAGGCAGAGCAGCTCCCATTCCAGCTCGCTGCCCCGGGCTGTCAGCTGGGTGACAAAATGCGCGTCGTACCGCTCTGCTGCCCGGGTGATATCCTGCACCGCAAAGTAGAGCTCCAGCAGCTGGGCGTGGGCATCGGCCTCTGGGTTGGCCTCCAGCCAGTCCTGCAGGGGAGGCTGCAGGCTGAACAGCAGTCGGAGCAGCTCCTTCGGCAGCTCTTGCAAAAAGACCGTGCCATCCTGCGCCAGCAAAGGCTCCGGCAGCGGGAAGGCGGCTTCTGCCGGTTCAGTGTCCAGAAGGCTGGTCTGTTGGGTGAGATCCTCTGCCGGCGGTTCGGTGGGCGCTGAACCCCGGCGGGGGGCCAGCTTCGTTACCGCCCGCCGTGCTTCCAGAAAGCCCCTGTCTGCCTTTGTCAACGCGGTTTTCAGTGCGCTTTTTCCTTTGCCGATGGCCCGTCTGGCATCGGTCAGGCTGCTCTTGCAGAACCGCGCCGAGTACATGGCTCTGGCCCGGTCCGGCAGGTTGTGGGCTTCGTCGATGAGAAAAATGTAGTCGCCCGCCGCATCGAAAAAGCGCCGCAGGTGCACGGTGGGGTCGAACAGATAGTTGTAGTCTCCGATGACTACGTCACACCACTCGCTCAGGTCCAGCCCCAGCTCAAAGGGGCAGACCCTGTGCCGCCGGGCAGTCTCGGTCAGGGCGGCCCGGTTATAGGGGACGGTGCTGTCCAGCAGGTCGGCCAGCGCATCCTTCAGTCGCTCGTAGTAGCCGTTGGCGTAGGGGCAGGCTTCCGGCAGGCAGGAGGGACGGCCCTCAGCATCCTTGCACAGGCAGGCCTTCTCCTTGGCCGAAAGGGTCACACTGCGCAGGGAAAGCGCCGGGTCTGCCGCCCGCAGACGGGCCAGTGCATCCTCAGCAGCGGCCTGTGTCGTGTTGCGGGCGGTCAGGTAGAAGATCTTTTCCCCCTTGCCCTCGCCCATGGCTTTCAGGGCAGGGAAGAGGGCACTCATCGTTTTGCCGATACCGGTGGGTGCCTGGCAGAACAGCCGGGTACCGCCCTTCTGCTCTGCCTTGCCCGCAGCACAGGCGCGATAGACCTCCCCGGCAAGGGCACGCTGCCCGGGACGGTAGGCCGGAAACGGAAATTGCAGGGCCCCAAGGCTCCGGTTCCGGGCTTCCACCCAGTCCAGCTGCCGTCGTGCCCAGGGAAGATACTGCCGCAGCAGGTCGTTGAGAAACGCATCCAGCTCAGCGGCGGAGAAGTGCCGGGTATAGCGGATGATCTCATCGGTGTCGATCTGGTAATAGGTCAGCCGGACATCCAGTGTTTCCAGCTCCCGCTGCTCGGCGCAGATGGCCCCGTAGACCATGCCCTGCGCCCAGTGGCAGGGGTTCATGTCCTCCGTGATGGCATCGGTGGGCGCGGCGGTGGTCTTGATCTCGTCGATGACCACCGTGCCGTCCTCATCGGTAAAAATGCCGTCGGCACGGCCCTCGATGGTGAACCCGATTCCCTCCATCGTCCGCTCTGCCGTGAGGAACACCTCAGCGGCGTAGCCTTCACCCGCCGCCTTCTGGAGCCTGCGGTGGATGCGTGCGCCCTCGTTGGCCCGGTCAAAGCCGGTAAAGCGGCTGTCGATACTGCCGGTGCGGAGCAGGAACTCCACCAGCTCCCGGACAGAGAGACGGATGGTTGGCATGGGGTTCACTTCCTTTCAGGTTGTGCACAGTATGTTGGGAAACTAAACCCCTCAGTCTCGCTATCGCTCGCCAGCCCCCCTAATAGTGGGGCCTCTGGCGTTACGTAAAGTTTTTTGGGGTTCCCCTTTACGCACAAACTACATCGCTTTGCCAAGGCCGCCCCTACTAGGGGCGGTGGCAGCCCAAAGGGCTGACGGTGGGGTTTAACAGCAGGGCCTACCCGAGACCCAGGATCTTTTGACAATTTGCTGCAACAGCATTCACCTGGTCAAAATCCACGGCGGCCCGGTAATACGTCTCCAGCTCATCATGGCAGTTCTTGGCCTGAGCCATCAGGGCGACAGCCTGGTCGATGAGCTCAGAGGCGGCACGGTCGTTGAAACGCAGGCGGGCGCGGAAGCCGGACAGGTTCTCCCGGTCCACAAAGCGGGTGCAGCGCACGGCCTGCACGCCGGGCAGCTGGATGGGATGCCAGAGGTTGTCGGTCAAAAAAGCCAGCCGCAGGGCCGGGATGAAGATGTGGTCGATCTGATCTTCAGGGTGCATGGCACAGGGGCAGGTGATGATGTGGTAGCCCCGGGCCAGTGCTTCGGCCCGGATGAGTTCCAGCAGCAGGCGGGAGACCGCCCCATAATCATCCCGGAATACCACATACCGGTCGGCCAGCGCTTCTACCGTGCCCCGGTAGAATACCATCCCCTTGGGGGTGATGGCTGAGAGCAGCCGCAGCTCCTCGCTGGCGGTGCCCTCGGTGCGGGGAAGCAGCCGGGTGCAGAGCCGCTTGACGTAGCGGCGCACCTTTTCAAAGTTGGCGCTGCAGGCCTCGGCCCGGCGGCTGTCCAGCATCAGGCTGCCCGCCGATGCGATATACCGGGCTGCCCGGCCCCGCAGGGCGGCATTCCGGGCAAACAGGGCCTTGACCTCGTCCCGGTGGGAAGCCAGTTTTCCGGCATCGATGGTGTGGTACAGGCTCACCACCAGCTCGTCAGCCCCGGGCGCGTCCGGCTCCACCACATGGGGCGCGGTGGCATCGATGATGGCGCGCTTCTGGTCGAGGAAGATGACCCCGTCCAGACTGTCCGGGTCGCTGGCACAGTGGATCTTTTCGATGCGCTGGCCCTGCTGCTCGGCGGCCTGGGCCAGATGCTTCATCAAGGTGGATTTGCCGCATCCCGGCCCGCTTTTGATGAGAAGCATCTGCATCCCGGGCTCCCGGCGCAGCGGTTCAAAATAACCCTTGAAGCCCGCCGGTGTGGTGGCCCCCAGAAAGAAATCGGGGGAACGGCTTTGGATCGTTTTCATATCAGAACACCTCACTTTTGCTTTAGGGTATGCAAAAATGAAGGAAGATGATACTTGGGCGGAAGGGTTAATAGGTATGCAGACAGACTTCGTTTATTTTATCCCGCAGAGCCACAAAATCCGCAAAGGCGGCGGGTTTGTTCTGCGCCTGCCGGAGCAGGGCGGCGGGATGGAAGGTGCCCATGAACCATACGCCGTTCTTTTGCACAAAGGTGCCGTGCTCCTTGGTCACGGAGAAATCGGTGCGGATCATCCGCTGGGAGGCGATGCGGCCCAGGCAGACCACGATCTTTGGCTGCAGCAGCTTGAACTGTTCCCGGAGCCATGGCATACAGGCCTCGCTCTCGGTGGGCAGCGGGTCACGGTTCTGGGGCGGGCGGCACTTAACGATGTTGGCAATGTAGCAGTTTTTGCTCCGGTCCAGATCGATGGCAAACAGGTATTTGTCCAGCAGCTGGCCGCTGCGGCCCACAAAGGGCAGGCCCTGCTCGTCCTCGCTCTGGCCCGGGCCTTCGCCCACGAACAGCACCTCAGCAGTCTGGACACCCTGCCCGAACACCACATGGGTGCGGTCAGTGCACAGCTCACATCTGCGGCAGGCAAGGCACTCGGCCTTTAATGTATCCCAATCCATAGCAGTTTGATCTCCTTGCAGCTGAATGATAATTTATTCACAAATAAAAAATGGTTTTCTCCTAAAATAATAGCACAAAAAGCCAATTTTGTCTTGAACTTTTTGCCGGGTGTGCTAGAATAAAAGAGAAAGGCATCCTTGTGTCCAACAGGCACCCGGATGTGAATATTGGATAGTTAATTCGGAGGTAATCAACAATGGCTGATATGTTCGCACCGCTGGTAGCACAGCTGAAGGCAAACCCCAAGACGATCGTTTTTACCGAGGGCAATGACCCCCGCATCCTGGAGGCCGCAAGCAAGCTGCTGGCTGAGGGCGTGTTGAAAGTCGTTATGGTTGGCAACGAGGCAGAGTGCAAGGCTGCTGCCGCTGCTGGCAATTTTGATATTTCCGCTGCTGAGATCATCGACCCTGAGAACTACGCCGGCTTCGATGAGATGGTCAACACCATGGTCGAGCTGCGCAAGGGCAAGCAGACCGCAGAGGAGTGCACTGCTCTGCTGAAGAAGTCCAACTACTTCGGCACCATGCTGGTCAAGATGGGCAAGGCTGACTGCCTGCTGGGCGGCGCTACTTACTCCACCGCCGATACCATCCGCCCCGCTCTGCAGCTGGTCAAGACCAAGAAGGGCGCACACCTGGTGAGCTCCTGCTTCATTCTGGACCGTGACTTTGGCGAAGAGGGCCTGAAGCGCATTGCCATGGGCGACTGCGCTGTCAACATTGATTACACCGATACCGTTGATAAGGCTACCGGCGAGGTCAAGATCGCTGCATCCGCAAAGCTGGCTGAGGTGGCCGTTGAGACTGCCAAGACCGCAAAGCTGTTCGGCATCGATCCGAAGGTCGCAGTTCTGAGCTTCTCCACCAAGGGTTCCGGCAAGGGCGGCACCGTTGCTCTGAGCCATGACGCTACCATCAAGGCTCAGGAGATGGACCCCGAGCTGGCTGTGGACGGCGAGCTGCAGTTTGACGCAGCCGTTGCTCCCGAGGTTGCACAGGTCAAGTGCAAGGGCAGCAAGGTTGCCGGTCAGGCCAACACCTTCATCTTCCCCTGCATCGAGGCCGGCAACATCGGCTATAAGATCGCACAGCGTCTGGGCGGCTACGCTGCCTACGGCCCCATCCTGCAGGGCCTGAACGCTCCCATCAACGACCTGTCCCGTGGCTGCAACGCCGACGAGGTCTACAAGATGAGCCTCATCACCGCCTGCCAGTCCTGAGCTGACACCCGGCTGAACTGAAAAGCTGAAAAGAGCCGCTGCCGCATTCTGCGGGCAGCGGCTCTTTTGGCTGTAGTGCGGAGATTCTCGATTCTGGGATGAACCGCTCATAAAAAGGAGGTTTTATCATGCGAAGAAAATTTATTGCGGCGGTCACATCGGGGGTTCTGGCCCTGACGGTCATGGCAGCTCTGCCCACCCATGCGGAGGCGGTGAGCATCTGGCTTGACCTTACCCCGGGGACGGAAAGCGTCGAGACGTTCCAGTACAAGGACTATGCAGACCGCTATTCGGACGCCTACGAGCTCTATGGCTATGACGCTGAGGCACTATTCAACCACTATGAGACGGTCGGCAAGGCCGAGAATCGGGTAGGACGCTTCAAGAAGACGGCGGAAGAAGATGACCGGCATCCCTATGTGTGGGACGCCGATGAGCCGCTGGACCCGCTGCCGCCTTTGGACTTTCACGCGCAGCCGGACTGGTTCGATGCCCGTACCCTCCCGGAGAACCTGTCCAACGTCCGTATCATAAAAGAATATGAGCAGCTGGAAGCCTTTATAGAGAAAGACGAGTGGATCGGAGACCCCGTTCTGGTGCGGAAGGAAGAGCTCCTGACGGAGATGAGCAGCCGCGTCCGGAACTATGACGGCCGGCGCGGCGGAGCTGACTATCTCCGCGCCATCAGTCAGGACATCGACGTGCTGCTTGATTTCATGGGATAAGGATGCTATAAGATGAAAAGGGAAGAGCCTCGCCGCTTTGCGGTGAGGCTCTTCCCTTTGATGGAGCACAGAGGGTTCGTCTGGCTCACGTGTGGTGGACAGACTGCAACGCCGGACGAACGCGTGCTTGAAAATATCGCTGCATAGCGTCACTATTGTGCTTTCTATTTTACCGAAACGCGTCCATCACTAAATCATTTTGCAGATGCAGGAACAAATTCAATTTTAACCTTCATTCCCATCCCAGCAGCAAGCCGCTGCAAGGTACGAAGAGATGGGTTTGCATTGCCGCGTTCCAGTTTGCTGATGTCGGTCTGTGCAATACCCGTGCGCTCCGAAAGTTGCTTCTGGGTCAAACCGCTTTCTTTGCGGGCCTTGAGCATGGCTTCAATCACGGAAAATTCCGGGTCAAGTGCGTCCCATTCGTCTGCTCATTCAAAAAATCGTTGAAGTTTGTCATTTGGAATTCTCCTTTCGGGCAAGATAATCTGCGCGATATTGTTTTGCCAGTGTGATCTCTGAAGCAGGTGTTTTCTGGGTCTTCTTGATAAATCCATTTGTGAGGATCACCTTTTTACCAACCACGAAGAAATACAGCACGCGGGTAATATCCGACCCAAACTTGGTACGAATTTCAAAAATTCCATCATCCAGTGCTTTGGAATACGGTTCCCTTAAACATGGCCCCTCTTCACGGAGTAACGCAACGGTACGCAAAACTTTGGCTTGCATTTTCTTATCCAGACTTAGGATAAACTCTTTGACTGGCTCGGAGCCATCGGCTTTATCGTAGAATTCAATTTCATATTCCTGCACGGCTGCACTCCCTTTGAATAGTGGATTTATCTCATATACAGTATAGCGGATATATCCTCTATTGTCAAGACCATCTCTTTACATCTTATCTCCTTTATGGGATAATAATGGCATTTTAGACTATAAAGGAGAATATTATGGCCTACTCTGCCGATTTTCGGAATAAGGTTGTCCAGCTATACAACAGTGGCACAAGTACCGCTGATCTCTGTGCCCAGTTCCATATTTCTCGCAGTATCTTATATCAATGGAGCGAAGAAGCAAAAGTTTCAAACATTTCTAAACGCGATCTTGCAACGCTTCAACGCCATGTTGCAACCTTGGAAAATGAAAATTCCATCTATCAAAAATCTCTTGCTGCTCTTGATTTGTCCATAGACAACAAGGTGCAAATTATTGATGCCTTAAAGTCAGAATACAGCTTCTACACACTTTGCCGTTTGCTGAATCTTTCAAAATCCACTTACATAAATAGACAGAAAAGTGCACTGATTGAAAAGCAACTAGATGTAGAAGATACGCTTTTGAAAGAAAAAATCACTATCATCTTCCAGAAAAGCGATTACCGTTTCGGTGCAAAAAAGATTCGCGCAAAATTGATGGAGCAAGGCTATACTGTTAGCACAAAACGTATTGTGCGGCTCATGAAAGAGCACGGATTAAAACGTAAACAAGCACTTCCAGAGAACGCTACTTTTCAGCGGCACTATACTTATCGTCCCAATCTCGTAAAGCAAAATTTTACCGTTGAAAAGCCAAACAGCATTTGGGTCAGTGACATCACCTATGTTAAGGTAAACACTTCTATCGCATATGTCTGTGTTATCATCGACCTATTTTCTCGAAAAGTCGTTTCACACGCCGTTGCCGAATTCGCCGATGCAGAACTCACGATCCACACATTCAAATTGGCCTATCAAAATCGGAACCATCCGCAAGGGTTAACATTTCATAGTGACCAAGGCGCGCAGTATACCGCATTCAGCTTTCGTCAACTACTTCTTGACTTTAATGTACACCAATCCTTTTCCGATATAGGCAATCCACTTGATAATGCTGTGGCGGAATCTTTCTTTGCTTCGCTTAAAAAAGAACAGTTCAAATTTCATTTTTATGAAACTGTCTCCGAATTAGAGGAAAGTCTATCAGAATATATTGATTTTTATAACGATTACCGACCGCATGAATGTCTTAAACAGCAAACCCCAAATCAATTTGAAGAATCATATCAGCAACAAAAATAAAGGCGAGAGTATCCGATACTGTCCGAAAATAACAGTACCAAATACCCTCGCCCTTTCAGGTGGTGGAGGCGATGGGAGTCGAACCCATGTCCGAAAAGAGTTCAGCGTAGGTGTCTCCGGGTGCAGGCGATCTACAACATTCCCGCCGCGCCACGCCGATC
>OKSR01000603.1_pt1 | contig 16539 bp, 8 predicted proteins | sample 1606491 | NCBI WGS metagenome assembly OKSR01 (sample SAMEA3879605, study PRJEB24766) | human gut metagenome | biome: human-associated habitat; feature: feces | place: USA | collected 1985/1987 | reverse complement strand
AGAATTTTCGAGAATCGTATGTGTTTCACTGTTTAGTTATCAAGGTTCTTTGTTTGTCTGTCTCTCAGACAGCTCGTTTACTTTATCACATTCACCAGCGCCTGTCAAGTACTTTTTTTAAGTTTTTTTCGAGGTGTTTTGATGTTTGTGTGTCGCTCTCAAGCGACTTGTTTACTCTATCACATGTTCGTTTCTTTGTCAACAATTATTTTTGTTTTTTTCAAAACTTTTCAAATTGTTTATTCAGAAGAAACAATTCCTTGCGACAGCTTAGTTAGAATACCACTATAAAAAGAATCTGTCAACAATTTTTTTGAACTTTTTTTATTTTTTTGTGTTATACTTAATAAACAGCCCTGAATCAGGCTTTATAAAAAACATCTTATACTATAGAAGAAAGAGGTCATTTATCTTGAAATCTCAATCTAGTCCTTCAACTGCAAATACAAATGCCGGCAATCCATTAGGCATTGCTCCAACCGGCCGCCTTCTTGCTAAATTTGCAATCCCAGCTATCATCAGCATGCTGGTCAATGCTCTCTATAATATAGTAGACCAGATTTTTATCGGTCAGGGTGTCGGCATGCTCGGAAATGCTGCCACAAACATCGCATTTCCAGTCACAACCATTTCAACCGCCGCTGCACTGCTCCTCGGAATCGGCGGTGCATCTAACTACAATCTTGAAATGGGAGCTGGAAGAGAACGAAAAGCAAGCGAGATTGCAGGAAGTGCATTATCGACACTTGTTATTATAGGTACAGCCATTGCCGCAGCGATTTTAATCTTTTTGAAACCACTGCTTATCTTTTTTGGCGCAACAGATAATGTGATGCCTTACGCAATCGATTATGTAGGCATTATTGCTATCGGACTTCCATTCTTCACCTTATCCGTCGGCGGCAACCACCTGATTCGTGCTGACCGCAGTCCCACTTATTCTATGGTCTGCACTCTGATCGGAGCGATCATCAACACAATTCTTGACCCACTGTTTATCTTTGGTTTCAAATGGGGAATCAAGGGCGGTGCATGGGCTACTGTCATCGGCCAGTTTATTTCTGCCATGCTGGTTGTACTTTATTTTGCAAAATTTCGCCATATGCATCTGGAAAGAAATATGTTTAAGCCTCAGCTGATCCACCTCAAAGCAATCTCTTCGCTTGGACTTGCTTCGTGCATCAACCAGATTGCAATTGGTGCTGTCCAGATTGTAATGAATAACACTCTTCGTTATTACGGAGCGTCTTCTGTTTATGGAAGTGATATCCCGATTGCATGCGTTGGGATTGTGTCAAAAGTAAATATGGTTTTTCTTGCGATCTGCATTGGAATTGCCCAGGGTGCACAGCCTATCTGGGGCTTTAACTATGGAGCTAAAAAATACGACCGTGTTCGTCAGGCATATCGTTATTCTGCAACGGCATGTACGATCATTGCCACATTCTTTTTCCTGTGCTTCCAGATCTTTCCACATCAGATTATCAGCATGTTTGGCGGCGGAAGCGATCTGTACTTTAAATTCGCAGAAAATTATCTGAGGATTTTTATGCTCCTGACTTTCGCAAATGGTATCCAGCCGATGTCCTCCGGATTTTTTACTTCTATAGGAAAGGCTGGCCTCGGTATCATCATGTCTCTCACCAGACAGGTGATCTTCCTGCTTCCATTGATCATTATCTTTCCTATGTTTATGGGAATTGATGGCGTTATGTATGCAGGACCGATTGCCGACGCAGCTGCATTTGTACTGGCGGTTGTTTTTGCCCGCAGAGAACTTGGAAAAATGAAAAAAGCATAACTTTCCATATTTCAAAAGAACAACAAAAGCTGTATTTCAGGTTTTCGCCTGCTAATACAGCTTTGGCTTTAAAAATCTATTATTCACAGATATATTCTTCTATTTCTGTTACTCGGTTCCCCTTCTGTTCCTTCCATATCATAAGATACAGTTTATAATTCAAAGAATCACGCGCAATCGTAAAAGGTTCTTCTCTCAGAAGATCTGCACGAATTCCCTGGCTCTTCAACTCCCTCTGACGCTGTTTTGCTCTTTCCAATGCTTGCTGATACTTCCGTTCCATATCATCTCCAAAAAATCTTCTTGGATAATCTGCCGTTGCCTGCTGCAGTCTCTCTGACAACAGATCTACAATTCTGCTGTGCTTCGTCTGATGCAGCATAACTGCAAGTCTCTTCGCCCAGAATTTCGCAGGATGCTTTCTATAGAATTCTAACATTTTCAGTAAAGAAGTATCCTCACATTCCGCTGCCAGTTCTTTCATATAAACAATTGCTTTTTCAGAAGGTATCCAGGGATTTTCTCTGGGCACGATATATTTCTCCGGTACTGCCGGATAGCAGCAATAATTTAATGGTGGAAATTCTACAAGTGCCGCCAGTTTTATTTCTTCTTCCGTGCAATATGCCTCACCAAGATAATCATATTTATCCCTGAGAATCGCAAGGCGATACTCCAATTGTCGCAAATATTCATAGTCTTTTACCCAGAAATGACCAGTATATGCATATTCATACAGATGGACTTCCAATTCCAGATCCTCAAAAAACAATGTCAGCACTGTATCATCCTGTTTTATGACAAGTACAAATCTGCCATCCTGCCTGGCCATGGATGCCTGCAGTTCTCCCTGATAATCGCTGTGATATTCCCCCGTCATACGAACATTTCGAAAAACCAGAAAGCTCTCAACCGCATCATTCATCAGATATACCAATGGAATATCCATACTGGCCGATGCCTTATCCGATATTCTTCCCGATTCTGTCCGTATCTTCTCCGGAATGAGCAGTTCAAATTGATCCTGTTCCAACAACTGTGCCAGTTTTTCCAAAGTTTCTTCTGTCATTTTTCTCCTAACATTCTCTAATACTTCTATTCCCTGCTTTTATATTTTACCAAAAATCAGCTGATCTGCCATTTCACATGGCTTCCATTCTCATCTTTGTTTACGAGCAACTGATCTTCAATCTCCTGCTTCAGTTCTGACACATGAGAAATAATTCCAATCAGTCTGGAACCTTCTGCCATTTCCTGCAACACACGAACCGCCTGATTGCGTGAATGTTCGTCCAGTGAACCAAAGCCCTCATCAATAAACATCATGTCCAGGTTGATTGCAGCTGAACTCTGCTGAATCTGATCCGCCATTCCAAGCGCAAGCGACAATGCCGCCATAAAGGATTCTCCACCTGAAAGTGTACGAACCTCTCGCTCCTTCCCTGTTACAGTAGAATACACCATCAGATCAAGTCCCCGGTTTTTACCCTCACCGGCTTTTTCCAGATCATACATCCGGAGCTCAAACTGTCCTGCAGACATTTCCTGAAAGCGCCTGTTTGCAGCATACAAAATGCGTTCCAGATAATAGCGCTGCACATAAGTCTCAAGGTCCATACGAGATCCACTGACATTTCCTGAAGTCATACGGTACAACGCGTCGATTCTGGCATGTTCCTCCACGATTGATTTTCGCTCTTCCAGCCTGGATGAAAGTGTATCAAAAATTTCTCTGTCATCCTTGTTATCTATTCGCAATTGGTTATAAATCTTTTCTGTCTCCAAATATTCCGTTTCTGCAACTTCTTTTTCTTTCTGAAGTTCTTCCAACACTGGACGTTTTGATTCCCCAACTGCATTCTGCGCAGAATCTCGTCTTGCCTGTGCTGCAGTCTTTTTCTCATTATATGCATTAACCGTTTTCTGAAACTCTTCTGCCGCTTCACGGCTGTACGTCTCCACAAGCTCTTTCCATTCAGATTCTGTCATCTGTTTTATTTCCATTACTTCTGTATAAGAAGTTTTTCGATCTTCCACACACTTCTTCTGTTCCGGAATCTCCTGCTGGTAACGGCTGATCAGGGTTTCTGCCTGTTTCTGCGCATTTGCGGCTTTCTTCGCTTCTGCCAGAACTTTCTGATATACTTCTTCTGCCTGTTTTTTGCTGTCTTCAGCCTGAAGCAGTGCCGCCCTTGCCTCTTCTTCGGTCTTAAATTCAACGGACCCTTTTACATTTTCCAGCGCGGCTTCACTTCCTGCCAGTTTTTCAGCAGCAGCTTTTTCTTTCTCTGTACACTCATCATAAGTGTCCTGCAACTGTTTTTTCTGCTTTTCCACATTTTGAAGTGCTTCACGGATTTTTACCAGAAGCTTCGCATCTGCCGTCAGTTTTTCCAGTTCTGTCTCTGTCTGCTGTTTCCAGTTTTCCAGAGCATTGCTCATTTCCGTTACGCTCGACTGCTCTGTTATAGAGGAAATACTTCTGTGCAAACGTTCCTGGAGCTTTCGTACACTGGCAATATAAGTATCTTTTCGTGTATCGTATTCTGATCTGGCCGCCGCTGCATCCCCAGCAGCTTTTTCCTGATCTTTACGCAGTTTATCCACATTTGTCTGCATATTTTGCAGTTTTTCCTCAGAGATATCCACAGATTCCACATCTTTTTTCGCCGGATGTGGATGTTCTATGGAACCACACACCGGACAGGGTTTTCCCGGTTCCAGTTCTGCTGCAAGAAAGCCGGCCTGTGCGTTTAGAAAATACAGTCTCACTTCTTCATATTCTGTATTTACCGCGTTATATTTTTCAGTTATTTTTGCATAATTTTCTCTTGTTTTAATCGCATTTTTACGGCATTGTTCTGCCTGATTTCCCAGTACCCTAACGTCTTTAATCTCTTGCAAAACAGCATCTGCTTCCTGCTTTTTATTCTCTGCGAGTACCAGCTTCTTATCCACTTCAGCCAGCTCTTCGCTCTGTTTTTTCCACTGTATTTCTTTCTGTTCCAAAGTCTCCTGCTGCTTGCGTACTTTCTGTGTGTTTTCTGATGCCAAAGCACAGTTTTTCCTGTCTGCTTCTGCCTGCACACGCAGGCTCTTTATCTGATTCAAAAGCTCCAGTGCCTTCTGCACTTTTTCTGCAATTTTGCTGTAACTCTGCAATTCCTGATCACGAATCAGCTTTTTCTGCTCCTCTGCTTTTTCCGCTGTTTTCCGCGTTTCTTCCAATATTGGCAACTGTTTTTCCTGAGTCTTTAATGATTGTTCTAATTCTGTCAGTCGTCTCTCCGCATCATTTAAGAGAACACTGGTCTCTCTGATCTCATACGCATTTCTGATACGGCTGATCAGGGCTGTTGTTTCCACCATTTTTGCTTCATCACCTGCACATTCCTGCAGTTTCTGCTCTGCATCTTCCAGCTGTATAAACCATTTCAGAACCTCTTCTGCTCTCGTATATTCCTCTCTTTTTTCATCCCTGCTTTTCCCTGATTTCCGATAATCTTTTTCTGCCAGATCAGTATGTTTTTCCAGCCAGTCACACAGTTTTTCCACTTCTTCCAGAAAGTCAGTAAGGCGTGTCATCTCACCATCTTCCAGTTGTTTTTTCAACTGTTTCAGATTCTCTGATTCATATGTTTCAGGTATACGGATCCTGCTCACTTCTCCCTGACATTGTGTTTTCAGAACTGCGATTTCTTTCTCTTTTACGCGCTTGCGGTTACCCAGTTCTGTCACAATATCCTGATACATTTCTGTATTAAAAAGCTTCCGGAAAATGACCTTTTTATCATCTGATTTTGCACGAAGAAGGTCCATAAATTCGCCCTGTGCAATCATCGCAACCTGCATAAACTGACTCTTGGTAAGTCCTACAGTCTCCTGCAGTTTTCGGTCAGCTTCTTTGGATGGATATTCCAATCCGTCTGGCATGATCAGACTTACCGAACCTGTATTTTCTTTTGGTTTACCCTTGTTTGCACCTCTTGTGATCGTTTTGAGATGTCTCGGAACACGGCGCACTGTATAGATTTCCCGTTTTTCATCACGGCCTTCCGAAAAGACAAGTTCGACATACGGTTCTGAATCAAAATCCACATACTGGCTCTGCAGAACTACGCCTTCTTTTTTGTTTAAAGAAGAGCTGGCTTCTCCATATAAAGCAAAAACGATCGCATCAAAGATCGTCGTTTTTCCCGCTCCGGTATCCCCGGTTATAAGAAAAAGATTCTGATTTACTTTCTCAAAATCAATTGTAGTTTCTTTACCATATGAGCCAAATGCCTGCATTTTTAAACGTAAAGGTTTCATTTATTTCACCCCCTGAACCGTATGTAGTACATCCTGCAAAATCATCTTTTCTTCTTCGTCCAGATCTTTCAGGAAAGAGCAGCACAGCTCATACGGATCCAGCAATTCTTCTGTCTGTAACGTTCTGGTATAATCCGTTTTCCGCTGATTTTCCCTCCGGATCTCCAGCAGATTCGGAAATGCCAGACGGATACGTTCCTGCATATCGATCACATCCAGATCCGCCTTATCTGTCAGGATCACAGTCACATAATCCTTACAGGATTCTTTCAAAACCTCCTCCAGAGTTCCTTTTACAACCTTCACCTGTCGCAACGGTTCAAGCGGTAAAATTGTTGTTTTTACCTCTCCTTTTACACCCATTTCTACCATAATAATGCCTTTTTGCTGCTGTGCTTCACTCACAGAGCAGGCAAGCGGAGTTCCGCAATAACGGTATAATTCACTCCCGACTTTCATTGGTTTGTGGATGTGTCCGAGTGCTGCATAATCAAAATTTCCCAGCACATCCGCAGATACCTCATCAATATTTCCGACGGTGCGCATCTCAGAATCCATACGTTCCACATCCTCTGCATTCTTACCGGAAGGAAGATAAAACTGGTGGCTGACAAGTACATTTCTCTCGTCTGAATTAATTTTTTCACGTCCGATCAGACGATGAAGTGTTTCATTATAAGAAAGATTGTTTCCATTCTCATCCACTCCCACAACCTGTTTCACCATGGATGGTTTCACAAACGGAAGGAGGTAAAAATTCACCTCTCCGTATGCATCATTCAGTGTTACTTTTTCGATATATTCTGACTCTGTACGCGGCGGCTGTCCCACCATATAGATGTTCTGCCCGGAAAGGACTTTGCGGAAACAGTTGACTCTCGGAGCACTGTCGTGGTTTCCGCTGATCATCATAATAACCGCATCCGGCACTGCTTCGGTGAGTCCGACCAGAAAATGGTCAAAAACCTCCACCGCCTCCGCTGACGGAACTGCCTTATCGTAAATGTCACCCGCAATTACCACCGCATCCGGCCGTTCCCTGCGTGCCAGTTCTGTAATTTCATCCAATATATATTCCTGATCTTCGCGGAGGTCCCGGTTCATCAGTTTTAATCCTATATGTAGATCTGATAAGTGAAAAAATTTCATACACAGCTCCTTTTCAGTCAGTCTTTTTGCCTCTACGTATATCATAACATTTCGATTGTTTGACTGCATCTTTTTCTTTTGAAGAATTAAACTTAAAGCACAGCCTTTGAATAAAATTTCATTGGTTTTGCTTTAATGCAAATTATTTTTTCTTTCTGATTTGTTTTTTTGCCTCTTTTTCAAGATTATAAACTCCTGTAATATTTTTCTGAGTTTTCCTCTTCATTGCACCATGAGGAGTGGTTGTTGCAATTTCTGCAACAACCACTTTCTCACCTAATTCTCCTTCTGTAAAAATGCATCCTGTACAATAACCTCTTTTACAATATTAGTCATTATTTTAGTATTGATCCAGCATTTTGTCCAATACTGCCGACATAAGAAAAAAGTTCCTTTTTTTAACTGTAAACTTTTCTTTGTCCTCACAAAATTATATAATAGAAGTGAGCATTTATTATTTCGGGCGGTTTTACTTATGAATTCAGGTGTTACAGATACTGAAACAATAAGACCTGAGAATCGGGAGGAGTTGATCTTATGTCGAATATAGAAGCTGTTGGAGGTGCACGATCATGAGTGAGTATACCATCCTGCCGCTGATCAATGCATCATTTCAGCCGGGTGAGGCGAAAAGGACGGTAGCCGGTTTTGAAGACAGGGATTTTCAGAAAATTGCACGTGCTGAATATTATTATTTTACCGGGCAGGCGGAGAAATGCAGCCATATAGCAGAACGTTACCTGATGAGCCATAATATAAAGCTTAAGATGTCTTCCTGCCTGTTATATGTATATTCGAATCTGACACTTGGCAGAGCCGTGGCATCCAGAAAAGGGATATGGGAGATTCGGGAATGTCTTGAAAAAGAAATGAAATATTCTTCGTCTGCGGAGGATAAAGCAATTAGTGTATTTGCAGGATATATGTCTTCCGTACTTTTGCATCTTCCGGTAGATGAACTTCCGGATGTGGAATTTTATGCAGCTGCACTGCCTCCTGGAATTAAGATGTTTTCTGCCTATGTGATAGCTCATATGGCGTATTTGAAAGGGGAGTACGGCAGAGCGCTTGGAATTTGTGAGGCAGCATTCATGTTCAGGGACGGCACCTATCCGATTAGTATGATTTATCTGTATTGCATGATGGCAATGTGCCAGATGAATCTGAAACATCAGCAGAAAGCAAAAGACGCATTGATGCTGGCATGGAATATGGCGAAAGAAGACGAATTCCTGGAACCCTTTATTGAACATCATGGTTTGCTGCAGGGACTTCTGGAGTCATGTATCCGTAAGGAAGATTCAAAACTATATAACAAATTATCGGATAAGGTTATCAGTTTTAGCAGAGGATGGATGGCAATCCACAATCCAATGTCAGAGAATTTCGTAACAGATGCATTATCCACGGTAGAATTCTCGATTGCCATGCTGGCAAGCCGTGACTGGAATAACCAGGAAATTGCAGATTATCTGGGATTTTCACCTAATACGGTTAAAACTTATCTGAGCAGGATTTATGTGAAGCTGAATATAAAAAAGAGGGATGAACTGAAAAAGTATATGCTGAAATAGCAAAATATACTTTTTCGAGGTGAAACGGAGATTACACGGAAGCAGTCAACATGATAAAATCTTTATATACAGAAATTACCAGCAAAATTCGATGTTTATTGGGAGGAAACTATATGAAAAAAAGATTTTTGAGCGTCCTGCTTACGCTGTTCATGGTTCTAATGATGCTGCCAACAACGGCATATGCAGATACAGCCTACTGCGATATTTGTGGTAAAGAGGTAGATATAGACTATAGTAACTATGAATATTTAAACGCGCAATTTCATCAGAGGTCTGGTTATTGCCAAGAATGTGGTTCTTTTGTTGCGAAGCCACGCTCTGAGCATAATTGGAGTGGAACGGCAACTTGCACAAGCGGACAGACTTGCACAGTTTGCGGTGGGACATCCAATCCACGTGGACATGCTTACGAAAGCACCGTGACTATCGAACCTACCTGCACTACAGACGGCGTTCGTACCTATGTCTGCAAGAATGACAGCAGTCACACCTACACAGAGCCGATCCCTGCTGCAGGTCATAATCTTGAAAAGGCAGAAAAGAAAGATGCCGGCTGCACCAAAGATGGATATGAAGCCTACTGGAGATGCCAGACTTGCAAAAAGCTTTTCTCAGACGAAGCTGGGACTGTGGAAATCATCAATCCAATAGAGATCAAAGCGACAGGTCATGATCTGAAAGCAGTCAAGAGAAAAGAAGCCGGCTGCACAGAAGATGGACACGAAACATACTGGAGATGCCAGACCTGCAAAAAGCTTTTCTCAGACGCAGCAGGAACCGTGGAAATCAGCAATCCGACAGCGATTAAAGCAACCGGTCATAATCTTGAAAAGGTAGAAAAGAAAGACGCCGGCTGCACAGAAGATGGACACGAAACATACTGGAAGTGTAACACCTGCAAAAAGCTTTTCTCAGACGAAGCAGGAACCGTGGAAATCAGCAATCCGACAGCGATTAAAGCAACTGGTCATAATCTTGAAAAGGTAGAAAAGAAAGACGCCGGCTGCGCAGAAGATGGACACGAAACATACTGGAGATGCCAGACCTGCAAAAAGCTTTTCTCAGACGCAGCAGGAACCGTGGAAATCAGCAATCCGACAGCGATTAAAGCAACCGGTCATAATCTTGAAAAGGTAGAAAAGAAAGACGCCGGCTGCACAGAAGATGGACACGAAACATACTGGAAGTGTAACACCTGCAAAAAGCTTTTCTCAGACGAAGCAGGAACCGTGGAAATCAGCAATCCGACAGCGATTAAAGCAACTGGCCATAATCTGAAAAAGGTAGAGAAGAAGGATGCTACTGCTACAGAGGAAGGAAACAGCACATACTGGTTCTGCGATAAATGTAATAAGTATTTTAGTGATGCAAAAGCAGAAACTGAAATAAAAAAGGAAGACACAGTGCTTGCAAAACTTTCTACAGTAAACAAAAAGGAAACAGAGGCATCTTCAGCAAAGACAGCTAACGCAACAAAGGTGACCAGTACAACGGATAAAACAACGAAGTCCTCTCCAAAAACTGGTGACAGTACAGATGTGCAGTTATATGTGATTCTTATGCTCGTTTCAATAGGTGCTGCTGCAGGAGCTGGCGCTAAGAGAAAGCTTAAGACCCAGCGGTAATGACTATAAAGAATTAAATTTAAAATAACTTCTATATAACGAAGGGGCTGTTCTCGACAGCCCCTTCGTTTTTGTTTTATTTACTTTTCTTCAGAATCCTTGTCTGCAACGGAGCCATGACTTCACTCTCTGTTCCATAAAGCAATTCATACTCTGCCGGAACCGGAACAGCCTGTGGCTTACGCGCATAATTCTGGATGAAGAGATATTCGGTATCCTCGTTTTCTCTTACTGTTACAGAAACTCCTTCCGGAATAATCTCTATTGGAGATTTCAGACCTGCTTCTGCTGCTACTCTGCCATAGAAATCCTGGTAGAATCCAAGCTCCATGTCCGCGCATACATAATATACATGGCCTTTGCCAAATGCCTTGTGTGTCAGCACCGGATATCCCTGATAGAAGTCTTCGCCATAACGCATCAGCACTTCTGCATCCGAAACCTTGACCAGTTCGCAAAGGTTTTTGCAAGTATATACATTGCTGATTCCAAGATGACTTCCCGCCTCCGGGATCGCATGATTTTCTTCCCAGTCATAGAGCGCATCTGTCTCTGTGCTGCGGAGTCCCGCCACATCCATAAGCCCATATGGAGTTCCGCCAAGGAAGCATCTGTCAGTACCATCAACCAGTCCTGACCAGTAAGAAAGCACCAGAGTTCCACCGTTTTCCACATAAGCACGAAGCTTTTCTTCGTATCCATCTTTGAACATATATGCCATCGGAGCCGCCAGAACTTTATAATCGGAAAGGGAATGTTCCATTGCGATCACATCCACATTCAGCCCCTGTTCTCTCAGAGCACGGTAGTTTTTCTGGACTGCTTCGCGGTAGTGCATATCTACATTTCGTGGTCCCTGCACATCAGCGATCGCCCAGTCGTTCTCACGGTCATAGAGAACAGCCGCCTGCGATCTCATGCTGGTTCCAACCGTCTCCTGGATCTGCTCAAGAGCCTCGCCAACCTCTGTTACTTCGCGGAAAACGCGGGTATCATCTCCGCCATAATGATCGATCACTGCACCATGGAACTTCTCCGAAGCTCCCTGGCTCTGGCGAAGCTGGAAATACAGCACGCTGTCAGAACCATGTGCTACAGCCTGAAGAGATGCAGCCAGATGCATTCCCGGTTTTTTAAGTTTGTTGATCGGTTTCCAGTTCGTTGCAGACGGACAGGATTCCATAAGAAGGAATGGTTCCTTCCTGATACTGCGCATCAGATCATGCTGCATTTCCGCATCAACTGCAGTAAGATATTCTTCTTTTTTGTGCCAGCTTGGATAATTATCCCAAGATACCACGTCCAGAACATCCTTAAATTTTTTGTAATCCAGACCGTCATAATCATACATCAGATTTGCTGTTACAGGCAGTTCAGAACCACCCTCGCGGATCGCATCAACCTCATTTTTAATGAAGTCGATCGTCTGGTATGTCACAAATCTCTTCCAGTCAAGCTTCAGTGCATGAAGTTCATTTTCGCCTTTAGTTGACGGACTTTCAATCTGATCAAAGCTATTATATCTATGGCTCCAGAAAGTAGTACACCAGCGTTTATTAAGGTTCTCGATCGTGCCGTATTTTTCTTTCAGCCATTCACGGAACTTCGCCTGGCACAGCGGGCAGTGGCATTCTCCTCCAAACTCGTTAGAGATATGCCACAGCATAACTGCCGGATGTCTGCCAAATCTTTCAGCTAATTTCTTATCAATCGCATGTACTTTTTCTCTGTATACCGGAGAGGTAAAGCAGTGATTATGTCTGCCTCCGAAGAATCTTCTTGTTCTGTCCGGATCCATACGAAGAACTTCTTCGTACTTGTCTGCCATCCATTTTGGTCTTGCTCCTGACGGTGTTGCAAGAATAGTATGGATGCCCTCTTTGTAGAGATTATTGATAATTTCCTCTAACCAGTCAAAGTTATATTTTCCCTCTTCTGGTTCAAGAACTGCCCAGGAAAAAATCCCTACAGATACAGTATTGATGTGTGCTTTTTTGAAATATTCGATGTCCTTTTGGAGAATATCCGGGCGGTCAAGCCACTGCTCCGGATTGTAATCTCCACCATGAAGATAATGTCCGTATTTGATCTGTTTTGCCATTTTTTCTCCTCTTAAAGTCCTTTAAAAACAAAGGAAAATTCCATCTTTTTGTCAGTTTTCAGCAAATATTCTTCGTGTGTGCGAGCACCCCAGCTGTCATCACCACCGATTCCCATCTGGTCTTTTGCCACACGTACAACAGTGTAATGAACCTCTGGAAGTTCATATGGATGCATTGCATTTTCCATCTCATGAGGTGTGTATGGAAGTGCAGAGAACATCATCGGCCCATTGTTTTCATCCATCTCAAAGAGCATTCCTCTACCCTTGCGGTCAGTTACTTTTGCCCAGCGTACTTCTTCTTTTGCACCACATTCCTGCGGTACCATATATCTTGCGATATTGTCTGCAACTTTGTTTGCATAAATGCCAAGTTTTGCACCTTTCTTACGGTCTGCATAAGTTTCTGCCTCGCCAAGTCCATACCATTCTACACGGTCATAATCTGCGTTGAATTTGAAGATTACACCGAATTCCGGCATATCACCGAGTTCTTTAACAGGGTCATACGTAAGAGTTGTTTTCACTCTTCCATCACCGAAAACTTCATAAGAAAGCTTGCATTCGCTGGTCGGTGTAGTCGGCATGATGTAGGTATAAGCTACTTTTACAGACTTCTCATTCACTTCTACTTCTGGCATATTTGACGGGCCATACGGTCCCTTGCGGAAGTCTTTGTGACTTAAGTACATGCTGGCAAGTTTCCACTGTCCGTAGCGCATTCCCATAAGATTTCCACAGTCATTGTCGGTTGGTGCACGCCAGAAATTCGGTTTCGGGATTGCCTCGATCATCTCTTTTCCGGCATATTTATAAGATACCAGACCACCGTTTAACACAGAGAAAAGTACTTCAAAGTGTGCGCCTCTGACACCGATATTGTGTGTGCTGCGGATCACTTTTACACCTTCCGGGCAGGTCTTTTTCGGTTCTTCAACCTGGTATACATACTGTCCAAAAGCCACCTCATGTCCTGCTTCTGCCCATACTTTATCTTCTTTCAGATGGAAGGAAACAGTCACCGTATATTCGCCTGGTTTCTCTTCTTTTGCAAGCGGAAGTACATAAGTTTCTTCGCTTAATGGAGCAACTGCAGTTGCAAGAGAAGCCTTGTGGATCACTTTGCCATTCTTTGCAACAGTTACTTTGCAATCAAAAATATCTGTGCTTACAAACAGGTTTTTGTTGATGACTTTTACGCTGTCTGCACTGACTTCTGCAGTGATATTCTGGTAGTTGAATTTGACTTCCTGCATCTTTGGAGAAGCATCTCTGTTTCCGCCATATGCGATACCATTTCCACTGAAGTTGTAATCTGTCGGACGTTCTCCGAAGTCACCGCCGTATGCCTGGAATTCTTTGCCGTAGCGGTCTTTTTTGTAGATAGACTGGTCAATATAGTCCCAGATAAATCCGCCCTGATACTTCGGTTCTGTGTCTGTCAGATCTGTATATTTGTGCATTGCACCGCAGGAATTTCCCATTGCGTGGGTATATTCACAGCAGATAAACGGCTTGGAACTGTCTTTTGCAAGGAACTCCTTGATTGCTTCTACAGACGGATACATCTGGCTTTCCATGTCGCTGGTATCGTTATATCTGCGGTCGTGGCAGAGACCTTCATAATGAACCAGACGAGTCGGATCTGCCTTATGGAAGAACTGTGACATTTCAAAAATATCCTTGCCTCCGAAGGACTCATTTCCGCAGGACCAGATCAGGATCGCAGCGTGGTTTTTGTCTCTCTGGTACATGGAATTTGCACGATCAAGCATCATATCCAGCCATTCCGGTTTGTCATGCGGCACAACATAGGTGTAATCCTTCGTAAATTCAGCAACATCCCAGGAACCATGAGATTCAAGGTTTGTCTCATCGATCATATAGATTCCGTATTCATCGCAGAGCTGATAGATCAGGGATGCATCCGGATAATGGCAGGTACGGATTGCATTGATGTTGTTCTGTTTCATGATCTTAAGGTCTTTACGAAGCTCTTCTTCGGACACGTGTCTTCCACTCACAGAGCTGAATTCATGACGGTTTACGCCCTTGAATACGATACGTTTTCCGTTCAGTGTCATGATACCGTCTTTCATCTCAAAACGACGGAATCCAACCTTCTGCGGAACTACTTCCTGAAGTTCTCCTGCCTCGTTATAAACCTCTAAAACAAGGTCATAAAGCTGCGGATCTTCTGCACTCCAGAGTACCGGATCTTCTACTTTCCAGGAATAAATTTCCTCTCCGTCGAGTGCTTTTTTATCTTCGATCACGGTCTCTCCATCTTTGGAAAGAGTGATCTTTACTGTACCTTTGCCCCAGGTATCTGTTCCGATCTCAAGTGCCGCTGTACTTAAAGTTTCGTCCGGGATTGCACGGATCTGAAGGTCATAAACATGAACCTCCGGCACGGTATAAAGATAAACATCTCTGTAGATTCCAGAGAAACGATAGAAATCCTGGTCCTCGCACCAGCTGCTTGCTGTCCATTTGAATACCTGTGCTGCGAGTTTGTTTTCACCTTCTTTTACATACTCGGTCAGTTCAAATTCTGACGGTGTAAAGGAGTCTTCACTATATCCTACAAACTGTCCGTTGAGCCATAATGCAATGCCGCTCTCTGCTCCCTGAAAAGAAATAAAGAGACGTTTTCCCTGCATTTCTTCCGGCACTTCGAAGTATTTCACATAGCTTGCAACCGGGTTAAAGTGCTCCGGAATCTCACCCGGATGAATGTCTTCGTGACCTTCCCACGGATACTGTACGTTGGCATACTGAGGTGCATCATATCCTTCCATCTGGATATGTGCCGGCACGCGGATATCATCCCAGTCCTTGCAGCAATAGTCTGCTTTTTCAAATCCCGGGATTGCACTTCCGTAGTTGCGGGCATAGTGGAATTTCCAGATTCCATTGAGATCGTAACGGAAAGACGTTGCTTTTTCCTGCGCTTCCTCTCCATCTCTGTAATATGTATGGTCAGAATGCGCATCCATTCTTCTGTCCTTAAAATACTGTGGATCCTTTACTAAAGAATAATCAAAAGTTTTCATTCTTATCCTCCTGCGTTATTATTTTTAAGCAAAAAAGGATGCCGCATAATCTGTCTGGGACATATTACGCAATATACCCACAGGCCCAAGCAGCATCCTTTTATTAAATTCATTGTTTACTTGACAGCACCGGTAATACCTTCTGCGAACTGTTTCTGCAGTACGAAGAAGACGATCATGGTCGGGATGGAACAGAACAATACGCCGCACATCAGCATACCATAGTCTGTTACATAACCTGTGATCAGGTTGGCGATCAACATTGGCATTGTCATTGCCTTATTATCTGTCATGATTACCTTCGGCCACAGGTAAGAGTTCCATGCGTTCATGAAGGTAATAACAGCTGCAGCTGCATATGTAGATTTCATTGTAGGAATGAACATCTGGAAGAAGATCCTTACTTCGCTCAGTCCATCAATACGAGCTGCTTCGATAATATCTACCGGGAATGATCTTGCGTTCTGACGGAACATCATGATCATAAATGGTGTAGAAATGATTGGAAGGATAAAACCAACTGCTGTATTCAGAAGTCCTGCTTTGGAGAACATTTTGAACAACGGAACCATGGTTGCAACCTGCGGAACCATCATTGCAAGAAGCAGCACGGAGAACAGTCTGTCTTTTCCTTTGTCATGATAAACTTCAAATCCATATCCTGCGATAGAGCAGATCAGAAGACAGATCACTGTGGTAAGGATTGCATAGAAAAACGAGTTTCCAAGTGCTCTCCACAGTGGCTGCTGAGCTGTCAGATTGTGGAAGTTTTCCATAAAATGACTTCCCGGAAGGATACGTCCACGGGATACATCTGTTGATGTATTTGTCGCAGCTGAGATCATCCAGTATAACGGGAATACAGAAATAAATGACACGATGATCAGAAAAATATAGGTAGGAATCAATCTTCTCTGAA
>OKSR01000594.1_pt1 | contig 16717 bp, 19 predicted proteins | sample 1606491 | NCBI WGS metagenome assembly OKSR01 (sample SAMEA3879605, study PRJEB24766) | human gut metagenome | biome: human-associated habitat; feature: feces | place: USA | collected 1985/1987 | reverse complement strand
GCAATCTCATAACCATTCTTTGTAAGAATGTCCTTAATCATCATTCTCATAAATGCAGCATCATCACAAATCATAACCTTAGCCATAATTTTCTCTCCTATCTTTAACTCTTCTTTTTTGTTTTTTATTTTATAATTTCAGTAATTCGTATACCATAGCTTTCTTCTATTACTACTACCTCGCCTTTGGCTACGAATTTACCATTTACCAGAACATCAATCGGTTCTCCGGCAATCCTGTTTAATTCTATAATGGTTCCCGGTGTAAAATCAAGTATTTCTTTAATTGATTTGGAAGTTCTTCCAAGTTCTACCGTAACTTCAAGTGGTACATCCATAATCAAATCAATATTTTCCGGTTGAAAATTCCCCGGTACTGCTCCAGTAAATGCCTGGAATTGTGCCGGCTGTACATTTACCTGCTGTTGTCCATACATCTGCGACATCTCCTGACCCATCATTGATTGTCCCATCATCGGCTGACCCATCATTGGCTGTCCCATCATTGGCTGCTGTGCTGCCATCTGAGGTTGTGGCTGCGGTGCAGGTGTCGGCTGAGCTGCCGGTGTACTCTGGGTGTTCTCTTTTTCACTCATTCCTGCAGTGGAATTACTGTCTTCTTCCATATTGCTTGTTACATTTGCACACATTTCTTTTGCAAAAGAAACAGGATATAACTGCATGATCTCACTATCAACAAGATCACCAATCTCTAACCGGAATGAAATTTTTACAAATTCACCTGCAAGGAACTCATCAATCTGACTCTCATCAATTGTCTGTTGCAAATCTATCAGATCTGCACTTGGCGGGCTGATATCAATTACCTTGTCCAGCATGGAAGACAATGATGTTGCTGCCGAGCCCATCATCTGGTTCATTGCCTCGCTGATTGCACTCAGGTGAAGTTCTCCAAGTTCTCCATCCGTATTTGTTCCATCACCGCCCATCATCAGGTCCGTGATAACTTTTACATCATGTTCCTTTAACACAAGGATATTGCTTCCATCTAATCCCACGGTATACGCAATTCGTATAAATACACATGGCTTTTCATATGCGTCACATATATCACTCCAGTTTGCAAACGCAACCACTGGGGTGGAAATCTCAACCTTACGGTTTACCAGTGAAAACAGTGTAGTTGCCGCTGTTCCCATACTGATATTCGAGATCTCACCGATCGCATCTTTTTCCTGTTCTGTCAATGTATTTTCCGGATTTTCATCTGTACCTGAAGGATTGTTCAGTAAAGCATTGATTTCTTCCTGTGACATCGTTCCATCCATCTTACTGCTCCTCCCTAATCACTGATGTAATTCTTACTGCATAGTCATCACCGGTTTCTCCCGGCAGAGCAGTAAATTTTTTTATACTTCCAACAAAGACACTCAGTTCCTGATCAACCTTCGTATCCAGCCGGATAATATCTCCTACCTGCAGTCCCAAAAAATCATTTACTGAAATGGAACTGTTACCAAGTACAGCTTTGATCGGCATTGGTGCTTTTGAAATAAGTGCCTCGATCGTTTCTGTATACTGTTGTTCATCTTTTTCCTGCAGACTCGAATACCAGTATTTGGTATTCAGTTTGTCCATAATACTCTCTAAAGTCAGATATGGAAGGCATACATTCAGTAATCCCTCCACATCGCCAATCTTAACATTGAGCGTTACCAGAGCTATCATCTCCGTCGGCGATATAATCTGTGCGAACTGCGAATTCGTCTCAATACGCTCTAACCGGGGTTCTAACTCACATACATTCTCCCACGGCTCCACTAAAAGATCTACTGCCACATTAAATATCCGCTCAATGATCAGCAATTCTATCTCCGAGAAATCCCTCGGTTTATCCAGAGGCACTCCCTTTCCACCTAACATTCTGTCTACTACAACATATCCAAGATTTTGTGCCATCTCAATGACAATGCTTCCATTCAATGGAGATGCATTTACAATTCCAAGTAATACAGGATTCGATAACGCATTTGAAAATTCTGAATATGTAACTGCTTCTGAGTTCATCACCTCAACCTGAACATTTTTCCGTAAATAAACAGGAAGATTGGTTGACAAGAGTCTTCCGTAATGTTCAAAGATAATCTCCAGCGTTCGCAGATGTTCCTTTGAAAACTTTGCAGGACGGGCAAAATCATAATTTTTGACCTGTTTTTTATCTTCATCTTTCATTTCATCTACATCAAGTTCACCACTGCTTAACGCTTTGAGCAAACTATCTATCTCATTTTGAGATAAGACTTCACCCATTCTTTCTCACCACCTAACACAATATTTGGGTCTATTCCGTCTGAACGCTTGAGAAGTTTACACCAACGATGAAGTCTGAACCTCCAAACATATCCTGTAATGTTTTCAATATATCATCTTTTACATTCTGATAGCCATTTGCATTAAACTCATCCAATGTATATCCATTTACAATGGTATTAATCTCGCTCTGAATGATCGTCACTTTTGCAGCAAGTCCTTCGGATCCACCATAGGTTTTGTATCCGTCACTCTTTGTATTCAAAGATAAACTGACTGAAAATACAGCATAGTGCTGTTTGCCATCTTCGCCCTGTTTTAAGTTCACGGTAAATCCATCGGTGATCGCATAAGTCTCAACATCTTCGATCGGCACCTCCGGTGTAGCCGGCGTATTTTCTCCACTCTGAAGTTCCAGATTAATAGCAGAGCATACCTGATCGATCAGCTGATTCGATTTTTTTGTCTGCGGAATAATCGTGAACACAAGAATTGCAGTTAAAATAAGATTTGCTAAAACCAGTGCCAGAATAATTACGGTTATCAAATTCTTTTTCATAATGCTACCTTCCTGTTCAATTAAAATCTGAACTATAAGAATTATATATTTTTATAATAACGCGGCGGTTTCTTGATCTTCCCTCCTGCGTTGTATTATCTGCAACAGGTACATACTCACCTCTTCCAGATGCCTTCAAATGTGCGGGCTCCACTGTTGTAATATCTCTCAGATAATCTGTAACCGCCCGTGCCCTGTAAAATGAAAGCACATCATTATCTTCATATTTTGCAGAATGAATCGGCACGTTATCCGTGTGTCCCTCTACTTCTATGATATTATCCTGATAAGGTTCGATCAGCTTACCCAGCTTATCAATCAGCGGATACGCCTCTGATCGGATTTCAGCATGCCCGGAGTCAAACAAAAGAGCTCCATTCATATTGAGCATGACATACTGTGCATTGAAATCAACTTCCACCTGATCCTGGATTCCATATCTTGCAATGGCATCCTCCAGCTGTTCAGACATTTTTTCTGATTCTTCCAGTGCCTGTTCTTTATATTCTTCCACTACATCATTCTCTTCGTCTGTTTCCTGATCCGTTTCAGAGTTCGCTTTGTCTTTATAATAAGAATCTAACATTTCAAGCTGGCTCACACCGGATGATATCAGAGTTCCATCTCCAATAGAAGATCCTCCATTGGGAAGAATACTAAATGTATTCTGAAAGGAAGCCACCATTTTTTCAAACTTTTCTGCATCTACCGTTGACATAGAGAATAACAATACAAAGAAACATAACAGTAGGTTCATCAGATCTGCAAATGTATTCATCCATGCCGGTGATCCTTTTGGTTCATCAGGCTTTCTTTTCACTATTCTTCACCTCCAGCCTCGCTTTCCTGCGCTGTATTACGCGCCGAAGGTGCAAGGAATGATTTCAGTTTTTCTTCTATAACACGTGGATTTTCTCCTGCCTGGATCGACAGAATACCTTCCACGGAAATTTCCTTCATCATCATTTCATTATCATTATTCAGTTTTAACTTACCTGCAATCGGGTTACATAACCAGTTTGCAAGTAATGAACCATACAATGTTGTAACAAGCGCCGTTGCCATCGCCGGTCCGATTGTAGATGCATCTTCCATGTTCTTCAACATGAGGATCAATCCAATCAGTGTACCGATCATACCCCAGGCAGGACCTAATTCAGCCCATTTCTCCCAGACAGCAATTTTAGCTTTATGTCTGCTCTCAACGCAGGCTAAGTCAGTCTCCATGATTCCTCTTACCAGTTCCGGATCTGTACCATCTACAACAAGCATAATTCCTTTTTTCAGAAAATCATCTTCAATCCCGTTTGCTGCTTCTTCCAATGCCAGAAGTCCTTCTTTTCTCGCAGTATTCGACAGTGAGATAATCTGGTTGATGACAACTGCCGGATCCTGAACCTCATCCTTAAAAATCAGCTTTATTGACTTTACACCATTGATAAAATCTGCCAATTTAAAAGATGCGAGCGTACCTGCAATGGAACCTCCTATTGTAATAATGAATGATGCCGTATCCCACATGGAGTGTAAACTTGCAACACCTCCGTTGGAAAGTACACCAAACACAAACATTACAACGCCTAATAACATACCTACTATTGATGCTATATCCACTTTTTCCACCTACCATCCTTGATTTTTCAGATTATAAAATCCCATCCGTGGGACTTATTCTTCTCTTAAAAGGCCATTTGTAAAAATATCCCTTTTGTATGATTTTACTAAATTTTTGACCTCTTGTCTACTTTCTTTTACAATAAACTTTTTACCTGTTGTAAGAGAAATAACTGTATCCGGGGTCTCCTCCACCGTTTCAATCAGATCCGAATTGATTAATACTGTTGTTCCATTCAATCGTGTCACTTCGATCATAAAGTAATCATTCCTCCATTATTAATCAACAGTTTTTATTGTGACCGATTTTTTCAAAAACCGGTCACAATGTTCAGTATAACATATGTAACTGATTGTGTAAAACCTGTTTCAACATTTTAAGACAGGTTTTACGCAAATATTATCTTTTTCTTACTTTACATTAACGTTTCAGATTAACCAGTTCCTCTAAGAGGGTATCTGATGTTGTGATGATACGGGAGTTTGCCTGGAAACCACGCTGTGTGATGATCATCTGTGTGAACTCCGTGGACAAGTCTACGTTAGACATTTCAAGTTCTCCGGATGTCATGGAACTTCCGTCCGCAGAAATCTCAACACCAATTCCATCAAATTCACCTGAGTTTAAGGTTGTACGGTAACAGTTCTCTCCAACCTTTTCAAGACCGGATGCATTTGCAAACTGTGCAACAGCGATCTGTCCAAGTGTCTCTGTATTACCATTATCATAGGTACCTGTGATAAGACCATTGTTATCGATGGAAATACCGATCATGGCACCTAATTTCTTTCCTTTTCCTGTCACACCATCATCTATAGATCCTGTAGACATAACCGCTGTGGATTTACCACCGTTGTTTGCATCTTTCAGTCCCGAAAAATCAATGGTAATATCATCAAACTGGGTCGGATTATTTCCCAGCTTACTCATATTAAGTGTAACAGAATTTGTCTTATTGTTGGATGTTCTTGCTCCAACACCTGTAAACGTACCATCTTTTGTGCTGAAGTCGATCGCGTAATCAGTTACATCTCCGGAAATCGTCAGTGTTCCATTTGCGATTGCCGCCTTTGCCTGACCGCCTCCAATCTTTGAAACCATTGCATCTGAAATTCCGTATACCTGTTTGAGGCTGTAGGTACCACCTGCCTTATCTGCAAATGCTGTACCGTTCCATTTAATTTCTGTACCAGTTGCAGCACTTCCTACATAGAATTTATCTTTAGCAGAATCATAGTAATAACCACTCTGAACCTGGCTGTATGTTCCAAGTGTAGCATTCGTTGTTTTTGCTCCAAATATATCACTCAGATCAACATTGCTGGTTTCCGGATCATAGAACGTTGTTCCGTCACTATTTAAGATTTTTTCCAGTTCCACCGTATATTTTCCATCTGTTCCGGTAGATTTCATTGCAAAACGTGCTGTATAGGAATAACCGAGATTATCAAAAAATGTCAGTGTTTTGACAAGTCCGTTGTCTGACAATACATCCTTATCATTTTTATCAATAATACCGGAAACATTTGCCTGTGTGGTTGCCTCCGGAGCAGATGTCAGGTTGGATGTCTGCATGACACGAAGTGCAGATACGGTATCCTTCTTGATATTTCCTGTTGTCGGATCTACCTGCCATCCCATAACTGTATAACCGGTGGATGTCATACATAAGTTACCGGCACCATCTACATAGAAAGAACCGGCTCTGGTAAACAGGTTCTCAGAACCGTTGTTAACTACAAAAAAGTTTGTCGTAGACTGGTCTGATAAACGGATATCGAATGCACGTCCGGTTGTTTCAGCCGCACCGGAAGTTGTGATGCTTAAGTTTGTTGCACCGGTCGTAACACCAAGACCGATCTGTTTTGCATTCACACCACCGGTACCTGTTGCTGCGTTCGCACCGGATGCATTACTTGTCATCTGATATAAAACATCCTGAAATACGACTGAGGATGATTTAAAAGCTACTGTGTTTACGTTGGCGATATTGTTACCAATAACGTCCATTTTTGTCTGATGTGTCTTAAGACCTGACACAGCAGAGTACATTGATCTCATCATAGTTGAAATTGACCTCCTAGTTCTTTTGTGCTGCCTTCCCTTCTGTCATTCCGGGAATCTAGCCTCCATTTCGGTCCGGCTACATGATCACAGCACCATCAATATTGGTATAAATATTATCATCGGACTCTGTCCGGTCCATTGCTGTAACGACTGTCCTGTTCGGAACATTTACGATAAAAGCGAGTGAATCAACAATTACTAACGATTCTCTGATTCCCTTTTCACCAGCCTTAAAAACGCCTGTCTCAAGTCGTTCATTCTGCTCTTTGGACAAATTGATATTACGATCCATCAGGCGCATCGTGGCATGCTTGGAAAATTTAAGTGTCCCACCTGCTTTTGCATCCTGCTTCTGCTTTAAAATATCTTCAAAGGAGACACCACTCGAAGTTACCGCATCCGTGCTTTTCCGAGTCAGATACTGGTCAGTTACCTGCTCAATGGAAGCAAACTGGTTACTGATCTTATTCATAATCGCATTTCCCTTCTGTCAGATATCAGGTTTTATCTGTACCTGTCGTTGTGTCTGTATCCGTTTTTGTATCTGTTCCTGTTGTCGTATCTGTTGTTGTACCTGTCGATGATGAAGTACTTTTATACCAGTCTTTTCCTGCAAGTTTTTCCATCTGTGCAAGCAGTTCCTGATATTTTTTCAAAGTATCTGTATCGATCTTTGACTGCTGATAAGAATTCAGATTATCATAATATGTCTTTAAATTCTTGACATCATCCTTGTCACTTAATGTAAGCTGTGCTGCGGATGGCAATTTAGCAACCGCTGCTGCAAACGTCTTAGCAAGTGTCTCTGCCTCCATGTATTCGGTATCTGCAACCTGATATACATCAGAAAGTGAATATAACACCCCATTTACACAGATCTTCTGCTCACCGTTTTCTTTCTGTACATAATCAACAAATCCCTGTGTTGCTGTTGTTTCTCCAGTCGAAGATGTTGTCTTGATAATAACATATTTTCCAACAAGTGCATTTGCATTGCTGCTCTCGATTGTACTCTGCATACCAAGTGTTGCTTCCATCTGTGAAAATGTAGCAAGCTGTGCAACATACTCCGTATTGCTGGTAGGCTCTAACGGATCCTGATACTGCATCTCTGCACATAACAGCTGTAAGAACTGGTCATAGCCAAGGTCATTGCTGGTATCCGATTTGCTTGTAGTACTGGTATCCTTTGGTATTTTTCCGTCTACAACGGGCTGAATTAATGCCATTTTTTTCTCCTTTCTTTTGTTTTAAGCAGTATAATCTACGGAATTACCGTGATCTGCCATAATCTGCGCCACAAGGGCTTCTTCCTCACTCATGACTCCGGAGAGTTCATCTAACTCATCTAAGTTGATTCTTCTAGTCTTTGGCGAAGCTTTTTCCTGCTCCTCTGCCTGTCTCTCTTCCTGTTTTGCATTCTGCTCTAAGTTTTTTTCAAACTCATGGCTTCCAACCGTAACTTCTACGGCATCCACCTTCACACCTGCCTGGTTCATACTCTGTTTGAGTTCTGCCATCTGCGCTTCTAACGCTTCTTTTACCAGTTCGTTCTGTGTCATAATATGAGCAGATACATTTCCTTCCTTGGTCGTTACTTCGATATAAATCTTGCCAAGGTGTTCCGGGTTCAACTGCATCTCCATCGTCGTCTGTGCTTCACGGACAGTGATTTTTGTAAATTCTGTTACCTGACGGATCAGATCTAAAGTGTCAAGCTGTCTTGAAAATTCCGGCACATTTTCCGGTGTTTTTACTGCTGCCGGATCTGCCACATGTTCCTGATTCACAAATGCTGTCTGACCCGATGCATTCCCAGATTCATTTTTACTGCCTGTCTGCTGTCCCTTATCTGACTCTGTCTTTACATCCGGTTCTTCTGTTTTCTCCGGCATCAGACCATCATTCACGTCATCGGTATCCTTCACATTATCTGCGACTTCTTTCTGCAGAACAATGTTGTCCTCCGGCTTCTGTGTTTCCACTTCATCTGCATTTAAAACTGTCTGTACTGTTTTATCATCTTTTGCATCTGAAATCATCTGCTCCGGCACAGCATCTGCTGCCGTCTGTACTGCGTTGTCATTTTCCGGCACCTGAATATCCGCCGATAACTGCTCTGCATTCACATTTGTGTCTGTTGCAGCAGCCATCTCAGTAAACATCTGCGGTGTCATTCCAAGTTCATCTAACAGGTTCTGTGACAACTCTCCAATTTCATTTACAATTTCCATAAATGAACTGTTGCACAGCAGTTCTCCAACATTTTCACATCCTGTGAGTTCAGCTGTAAGCTGCGCAAGCTGATTCGGCTGTATCAGATCTGCAACAGTAAGTCCTAACTTCTGCATGGCATCTGCGATTTCTTCATCTGTCACACCAAGTTTATCTTTCAAAACCTGTCTCACATCCTCATCAAATGCAGCTAACTTTTCATCCGCATTTTCTGATTGAATGTCCGTTTTGCCTGCTGAATTATCTTTTATACTGCCCGCAGCATTCTGATAACGTTCATAATCATCTGCCACACTACTGTTTCCGGTTACAGCTGCCACATCCTGTCTGCTGTTCTGTCCACCATAATTGTAACCGCCTCCAACCTGGGTTGTCATCTGGCTCATCACTTCTGCAAACTGAACTTTCAGATCGCCTTCTTTTGTTCCGGTCAGTGTCTGGCCGCCCTGTCCTATGGACATAATTCCAGCCACTTCTGAAACGCGCGTGCTTCCCATGTTTCTTCCTCCTTTCCCTTTCGCTGCATGTACTGCCGCTTAATGATCTATTCTGAAGGTTTCATGATCTCTGTTACCTTTGCAGCGGTATCAGAAGTCATTTTACCAAGAATAGCAGCTCTTGAATCTGCATCCATACCATCTAAAATCTGTGCAACCAGTTTCAGGTTGTCTGTCATGGTATCAAAAATTGCTGCTGCCTCTTTTGGCTTCATGGATGAATATGTTTTGATGTAATCATCAAGCTGCTCATCCTCTGCCGTCTGTGCCACTACCTGCTTATACAGTACTTCTGCATTTGCAGGATCGATGCTTTCGTAATATTTCTTATATTCCTCAATATCCGGGGCTACATCAGAAAAGACAACATCCTCATAGAAGCTCTGCTTTTCCTTTTCAAATTCTGCCTCGTTTTCCTTATATTGCTGTAATTCCTGTGATTGAGCTTCTAACTGGCTGATATAATCCGCATTTGCAGACGATGCATTCTGTGCATCTGCCAGTTCTTTTTCAAGTTCTTTAATGCGCTCAACCGCATCTGCCATCGTATCATACGCATAAGCACTGTCCTCTGTTGAAACCTGTTCCACCGCATCATCCGGTAAAATCTTATTTACATAAGGGACATCTTTCAGGATCGGTGCAAGCACGCCTGATCCAAATCCTCCAACATCCCATTTAATCAGAAGGGCAATAATTGCAAACCATACAACTATGATCAGAAGGGAAACAAAAAATACCGCAACTTTGCTGCCGCCGCTTTCTTCTTCAAGTTCATCGCTCTCTGCTGCATGCTGTGCTTTCTTCTGCTTTGCCTCTTCTTTTTTTCTTTGTTTTTCTTCAGCTTTTTTATCTACAACTTCTTCTTTTTCTTCTGCCATATTTTCCTCCTGTCCGCTCAAACTGCCTAACTACGCTGTCCATTATCGTGATAGGTATAACTGACAAGCTCATCTATTTCTTTTGACTCTTCATGTAAAAGTTCCTGTTTAAACTCCTCAAAAGCTTTTTCTTTCAGTTTTTCATGTGTCTTGCGTTCAACCATTGCTTCATTCAACTGTTTTCTCGCCAATTCAACATCACGTTCTGCAGCATGTACATTCATCATCTGGCTGCGCTGTTTGCTTTTTAAGACGTCAATCGCCTTCCTGCATTCACGAATTTCCAAAACATTAATACTGCCACTCACCAATTCTCTTGCTTTTGATTCATAACCGGCTCTCCGGATCAGGATATCCTGAAGTTTCTGCTGTTCTGCCGCAAGTTTTGCATTCGCCATACCATAGGCTGTCTTTGCCTGATTTTCCATTTTTTCTTTGATATCAAGAATGTTCTGCATTCTGTATCTGAACTTTGCCATACCAGAAACCTTTCTTAGTTTTCAAACAGTTTTCGCAGCAGGTCAATCTCTTCGTTGAATTCAAATTTTTCATCGGTCTTTTGCATCAGGAACTCATTTACCGCTTGAATTTTTTGAATTGCATAATCAATTTCACGATTGGTTCCATTTTTATATGCCCCGATATTAATCAGGTCTTCTGCCTCATTATAAGTAGCCATAACATTTCTTAATTTTCCGGCAAGCTCTTTATGCTCACTTGTAGCAATCGAACTCATAACACGGGAAATACTCTGTAATACATCAATTGCAGGATAATGATTCTTTTGTCCTAATTTTCTGGATAACATAATATGTCCATCCAGAATACTTCTCGCCGTATCTGTGATTGGTTCATTCATATCATCACCATCTACAAGCACGGTGTAAAGTCCGGTAATAGATCCCTTATCCGAAGTTCCTGCACGTTCCAGAAGTTTAGGCATTTCTGAATACACACTTGGTGGATATCCTCTTGTTACCGGTGGCTCTCCGGATGCCAACCCAATCTCCCGCTGTGCCATAGAAAATCGTGTCAGTGAATCCATCATCAGCAACACATCTTTCCCCTGATCTCTAAAGTATTCAGCAATAGCTGTTGCTGTTTTTGCAGCTTTATTTCTTATCAATGCAGGTTTATCGGATGTCGCAACAATAACCACGGAGCGTTTCATGCCTTCTTCACCAAGATCGCGTTCCACAAACTCTCTTACTTCTCTTCCACGCTCGCCAATCAATGCAATCACGTTGATATCCGCTTTTGTATTTCTCGCAAACATACCAAGTAATGTACTTTTTCCAACACCGGATCCGGCGAAAATACCGATTCTCTGTCCTTTTCCTACTGTAATCAGACCATCTACTGCTTTCACACCCAAAGGTAGTACTTCATCAATAATTTTTCTTGCCATCGGATCTGGTGGCAATGCTTCAACCGGATAATCATACGGAAGTAATAATTCTTCCACATCGGTTGGCCGTCCTATTCCATCTAATGTATGACCTAACAGTTCTTCTCCAACTTTTACCGTCAGAGGATGTCCTGTATTTTCTACAATACATCCAACACCAATTCCTTCTACGCTTTCAAACGGCATCAGGAGTAAATGTTTATCACGGAAACCGACGACTTCAGCCATCGTTGAAATATTTTGTTCCCGATCGATAATGATACGGCACAGATCATTCAGTTTTGCATTTGGTCCTACAGATTCAATTGTAAGACCGACAATCTTTGTCACCTTGCCTAAACGGTTAAAATACGTCTTATCGGCAAGCTGAAGATATTTATCAAATGTACCCATTCTGCCGCCTCACCTCTATGAGCATAATGCTTTGATATCCTTCATCAGATTATCAAGCTGTACGTCTACACCACAGTCAAATATTCCTGCGTCAGTCTCTATGGTGCACGCATTTTCATTCAGTGTATAATCAGGAACAATTTCAAGTTCTATGTCATGTCCGACATAATCTAATATTTCATCTTTATGCTTTTCTAAAAATGACACATTGTCTCCTGCAACCTTAATCCGGAAATGCTTTTCATCTTCGATATTTGCGATAGCATTATCGATCAGATGAAGCAGGATCTCTTTCTTATCATCAAACTGGATATGAAAAACCTTATTAAAAACATTTAATATCACATCTACCAGTTCTTTTTCCATGTTTTTTTGTTTTTCCTGATAAGAATTCTGCAACTGTATTTTTTTCTGCTGTTGTTCCTGTTCTAACTGCTGTTTTTTCTGGTTATACTCCTGTTCTAATGTATTCTGTCCTTCCAGATAACCCTGTTTTTTTGCTTCATCACGGATAGCTTCCGCTTCCTGTCTTGCATCATCAATCAGCACATCTGCCTGTGCTCTTGCCTGCGAAAGTATCTGCTCCGCTTTTTCATTCACAGCAGTCATATCCTGTTCCGGTTCTTCTACAGGGATTACATTCTCTGTTTTGTCAGTAATAATCCCCTCCGCAAATCCATCCGGTCCTACAGGCCGGTCTTGTTTTACCATCTGTTGTTTCAGAAACTCCTGTATATGATCATTTGAATCGATCACCCTTGTATTCTGACTCTCTGTATGCACGAACCACGGTTTGTAAAGATTAGACAACGATCTCGTCACCTCCGCCTCTGGAGATTACAATCTCTCCAGAATCCTCTAATTTACGAATGACACTGACAACTTTCTGCTGAGCCTCCTCAACATCTTTCATACGGACAGGTCCCATAAACTCCATATCCTCTTTGATCATTGCAGCCAGTCGTTTTGAAAGATTCTTAAAGATAACGTTCTGTACTTCTTCGTTTGCAGCCTTTAAGGCAACTCCAAGGTCAGCATTATCGACATCACGAAGCACTCTCTGGATTGCACGGTCGTCAAGCAGCAGAATATCTTCGAATACAAACATCTTCTTGCGGATCTCGTCTGCCAGTTCCGGTTCTTCGATCTCCAAAGACTCCATAATATGTTTTTCTGTCGTACGGTCTACCGTATTTAAAATGTTTACGATGGCATCCACACCGCCAACAATGGTGTAATCCTGGTTGACAAGGGAAGAAAGTTTCTTTTCCAGCACACGCTCTACCTCTTTGATCACATCCGGAGATGTACGATCCATCATTGCAATACGTTTTGCAACATCTGCCTGTTTTTCCGGCGGAAGTGCTCCAATCACAAGTGCAGCCTGGGCTGATGTCAGATACGACAAGATCATTGCGATTGTCTGTGGATGTTCATCCTGAATAAAGTTCAATAACTGGCTTGGATCTGTTTTTCGAACAAATTCAAATGGACGTACCTGCAGGGACGCTGTAAGTTTTGTGATAACTTCCTTTGCCCTGTCCTCACCAAGAGCCTTATCCAGCAGCTCTTTTGCATATCCAATACCGCCTTCTGCAATATACTGCTGTGCCAAACAGATCTGATAAAATTCATTTAAAACATCTTCCTTAACCTGTGGTGAAACACTTCTGGTGTTCGCGATCTCAAGTGTCAGTTCTTCAATTTCATCTTCTTTTAAATGCTTAAAGATATCTGCAGACCGCTCCGGTCCCAAAGCAATCAAAAGGATTGCTGCCTTTTGTATTCCAGTATAATCTTGTGTGTTCGTTGCCATACCTTATTCCCACTCCTCGTTCAGCCAGTTGCGCAATAATGATGCTGCCGCTTCTGGATTGTCTTCCACAAATTTTTCAATCAGGATACGTGTCTCAGACTTCTCATTATATCCAATATCCTGCATTTCTTCCTGGCTTTCTTTTGTTGACTCAAGCAGGCTTTCAACAGAAAGCTCCGGTTCGATCTCTGCCACTTTCTCTTTTCTGGTACTGCGGAACACCACATAGCCTAAAAGAAGAAGGATCAATACTACAAGTACGATCTGCAAATAATCAGAAGCACTTCTTCCACCGGAAGAATACTGGAAAACCGGTTCTTCCTGTGCAATGATGGTAATCTTGTCTGTTGGGATTCCTGTTGCATTTGAAATCATCGTGATATATTCCTGATCAACCGTAATCGGTGTCGGATCACTGTTTGCTGCAACATACTCATCAAATGTCATGTTATCGAGTGCTCCGGATGCACGCAATGTATCTTCATCGTAAATGCGGTATTTCGTTGCTACCAGAGAAACGGAAGAGTCTGCATAATTAACAGTTCCGCCATTTGATGACTTTTTCGTTACCTTTTCATTGTTCTGGTAGTTTGTGGTTGTATCTGTAACAGTACTGTGTGTGTAATTGTTATCTTCAATCACATAAGACGTATCATCATTCGAATCTGTTCCAGGTGTTGCAGCTGCACCACCTTCTGATTCTGATTCGTATTCACTCTTACTGCCAACCATACCATTCGTCTGTCCGTCCGGTGCATAATATTCATGCGTTGCTTCTTCTGACGTATCGAAATCCATCACAAGTTCCGGTGCCACTTCCACATGGTCAAACAAAGAAGAACCCACCATAACATCTTTCACTTTACTCTTTACCAGGTTTTCTGCTTTTGATTTTACAGAGAGCTGGCTGTTTGCAGTTCCCACATTGGTATCAGAAGAGTCTCCTGAGAATAAGACATTCGAATTAGAATCTAAAATCTGAATATTATCTGTATTTTTATTTCCAAGCTGTGTTGCTATGTATTTTGCAAGACCTGCTGCCTGATCCTCATCCATATCTCCGTTTAAAGTAAGAATCACTGCTGCATAGGAATCCTGATCTTTTGCAAGAATTGTTCCATCATCATTTGGAATATCGAGTGTTACAGAAGCACTTTCAACATTTGACAGGGTTTCCAACTGTTCAGCAAAATATTTCTGCAGATAAACTTTGTATTTCTTTGTCTTGTCTGCCTCTGTCGAACTGAATCCACCATCAAAAACATTATCAATGGATGCGCCCTGGCTCGGTATATCATTTTTTCCGAGCAGAATCGAAGCAGCCGCCTCATCTTTTGCATCTACATAAAAGATCAGTCCATCCTGAGACATCTGATAAGAAATGCTCTCGCCATCCAGAAGATCCTTCACTGTACCTGCCTCTGCTGTTGTCTGACACTCGTGCAGTGTAACCATATTGGGTTTACTGACAACCGCTGCCAGTATTGCCAGCGCAACAATGATCACTGCGACAATGCTGATCAATAACGCTTTCTGCTTTGTATTAAACTTTTTCCACCATTCTGTAATCTTATTTAATATATTTTGCACCTGTTCCGGCATGTTATCTGACTCCATTCATTAAATTTGCATATTCATGATTTCTTTATATGCATCCAGCATTTTATCCCTTACCGCTGTTGTATACTGAAGTGCTGTAAGTGCTTTCTTTGCCGCAATCTGCATATCATGCGGATTATCTGCCTTTCCAAGGGCAAATTCTATCTGGGCCGCTTCTGCATCATTCTGTAAATCGCTCGTTTCTGACAATACATTCATCGCCGAATCAAGCACCGACTGAAAGCTGTCATCCGAAGTATTTACAAGTCTGTTCTGTTCCGCCACCTTTTCAATATAATCTGATGTGATCCCTGTTAATGAAGTAATATCCATTTACCGTCATTCCTTTCCTTACTTACTGATATTCAGTGCAGCCTGCACCATACTTTTCGTCGCGTCAAATGCTGTTGTATTTGCTTCATATGCTCTTGTTGCATCAATCAGGTTTGTCATTTCAGTTACCGTATTCACATTCGGGTATGTAACATATCCATTTTCGTCTGCATCCGGATGAGACGGATCATAAACCATACGCATCTCTGTCTCATCATCCTCTTTTACAGATGTCACCTTCACGCCATTTCCAACCGCTCTCGCTCTTGCAGTCTCATAATACTGTGAAAAAGGTGTTTCTGTCTTTTCTGCAAATGTAACGATCTTTCTCCGATATGGTGTACCGTCTTCCGTCCTCGTTGTATTTATATTTGCAATATTCTGTGCGATCGTGTCCATACGAAAGCGTTCTGCTGTCATTCCACTTGCGCTGATATCAAATGCCTGAAATAATCCCATATACTTTCCATCCTTTGTTCCATTTTCAATCTTTTATCCGTGGCAGTCAAATGTTCGTAAAAGTATGTATTCTATTACTTTAGAACCGTCTGCATTCTCGAAAAATTATTTGTTATCGCCGTTGTCAAAAGCTGATATCTCAGTGATTCAGAAGCCAGCTCCGCATTTTCTGTGTTTTCATCCACATTATTGCGGTCAAGTCGATAAGAATAATTTGCCGCATCTGTATAAGATGTCGTTGTAAGTTTCCCCAGATCCTGATTCAGCTCCCTCACCTTTTTATCAAGGCTGCTGTATTTTGTCTTGCCAAGTGCTTTCTGCAATACGGACTCAAAGTCAACATCCTGTCTCTTGTATCCAGGTGTGTCTATATTTGCAATATTATTGGTTATCACATTCTCACGCATCCAGCTTGCATCAGCCGCTTTATCAAGTATATTTGTATAGTCAAATACATTTGTTGTAAACATACTGTTGCTCCTTTCATGCACTATTTTCTATATTATTCTATTTTATTATAAAATATCTCAAAAAAAACACAAGAGTTTTTTATTTTTTTTCAGAATAAGGTCTTATTTCAGACCG
>OKSR01000591.1_pt1 | contig 16781 bp, 10 predicted proteins | sample 1606491 | NCBI WGS metagenome assembly OKSR01 (sample SAMEA3879605, study PRJEB24766) | human gut metagenome | biome: human-associated habitat; feature: feces | place: USA | collected 1985/1987 | reverse complement strand
AAGGCTGGTTCCGTAGCTCAGCTGGATAGAGCAACGCCCTTCTAAGGCGTGGGTCAAGCGTTCGAATCGCTTCGGAATCACAAATAAAATCCGATAACTTGAAAAGAGTTATCGGATTTATTTTTTAATTACTTTCGCTTTTATAGACAACTTCCTTTTGCAGCGCAGAAGATAAACGATTGAACATGTAGGTCAGAATAAGAGAAGTTCTTTAAAACTTCTCTTTACGCTCAAACTTCCCTTCCTCGGTATAATATTTCCAAGTACCCTTAGGTTGGTTATGCGAATATTTACCACGAAGTCTTAATTTTCCATTTTCGTAATATTCACGATAACGTCCGTGACGTTTTCCCTCTTTTACTTCCGCTTCACTCTTTAGTGCTCCTTCCGGATAAAATTCACGTAGAACATTTCCTTCAAACTTTTCGACATAGAAACGTTTCAATTCACTTAACTGTTCTTTCTCGGTCACAACATCTTCATTCATTTCTTCATCTTCCTCATCGGTAGCAACCTCAACAAGTTCTTCCGGTTCGTATGGACTATAATCCATAACATATTGTAAAGAAGCAGACTGGCTATCTCCTATCACTTGCATAGTCCAATAAGGGAAAGAATACAAAACATCCTTATTTGACTGTATCTCATTCCATGTGGCAGGATTCATCATTAGCTTCAACTGGGAATAGAACTTACGTACATCCGTATATAAGAAAATCGTAGAACTGGATTTCAGATATGAAAAAGCATCTTTAAATCCCGGATTGTCTTTCAACAAGTTCTTTTGTTCATAATCCTCTACGAATGAGAGTAAAGATGCAGCTTTATTACTAAAAACAACATAATCATCCACATAAGTATAATAGGGTTTCTCGAACTTATCAAATAGTTTTCCGAAAAACAGTCGGAAGAACCCTTTCATCTCGACATAATTAATTTCAAAGTCCTTATAATTAACAGTTTTAATTTTAACCGGAGTACGACGTTTGACCTTCTTTTCTATAAGTTCCATGTTCTCACGTGCATCCTTTATACTTTTTGCTCTGATAGCCAAAACCAGTTCGGGTTCACGCCCAAGTAACCCCGGTTCAGATTGTGTAATAGCAAACTCTCCAGACATCCAGCTCAAAAAGTTTTCTTCCAAAGAGATACCGAACAGTCCTTCAATCTTTTTTCGGGAATTTTGATACGAATCATACAACTGTTTATCATGAACAGAGAGGGCATTTTCTAATTCCTTCACAAAAGTCATCGGATTATTAAAACCAATATTCGTATAAAGGGCCGTTCGTCCGGACAAGATTTCATGCGCTTTCATTTTATGCTTTCCGGAATTCAGCAAGGCAGTGATATAAGGATCTACTGAATCTTTCTTCAACGTATAACCTTTCACCTCCATTTTATCCTTACCCATATTCAAGTAAAGACCGGCAAAATTCATAGAATTACTGAACATATCAATATATTCATTCCTTGTTCCCAGGTAGATAGACATAAACTGTGGGATACGCTCATAGTTGATAAAAACCCTGACGAGTCCCTTACCGGAAACTAGTTTCTCGGTTTCAATAAAAGCTTGATCAAGTCCGATTTTAGGTTTGTTACGTGAATCAATAGCCGATTCGATAAGCCCGGAAGTATAAGAACCTACCAGATGATTATCCACAAAAGCAATATAAAAGATATCACGCGTATCCGGATCACGCATCTCAAGAATGTTAATGCCACTATGCATCCGGTTAGTAACAGTGAAGCCGCTCATTACAAGAACCGTCTCAAGCTGATCTTTCACCAAGTCCATTTTAGAAGCTTTCTGCATATCCAGAATGAGCAGAAAATCCCAATCAGTCGCGCGGGTTTTATGAAGTGAAATAAGCATATCCCGTTTGCCGACAAGTGACAACAGCACCTTGTTACTTTTCACAACTGAATCAAGTTTTTCCACACTCTTCGTAACTTCCTCAAAAGACTTCGCTTTTTTCAGACATTGCCATGTTTCGCTTCCGCTAAATTTCTCCCAATCTTCAATCGGAGCTGATGATTGAATAATAAATGCCGCATTTTCCGGAACCAGATAAATCTGCTGAATATTACGATCGGGTGAGATAAACAGATAAATCACGGAGTATACTACATATACCGCCAAAGCCAACCCTATCACCACCAAGGTACGTTTTACGATTTGCTTACTACTCTTTTTTGTCGTGGGCTCGGCATATTGCTCTTGTTCCCTGTTGTTTAATTCATTCATGGTTGATTTATTAATATAAATTATAGTCCCATTGGTATCCTCAGTAAATACCAAATAATAAAGAATAGCGTCCATGCAGCTAAAATACCTACAGAGTAGCGCCAAGTGTATTTGAGTAATGTCCCATAAGTAACTTGTTTATCATATTGCCTCATATATGTCAATACCAGAGGCATATAAAACATAAAAGGCGTAATAGCATTTGTCGAGCTGTCACCAATACGGAAAGCGCACTGTGCGATATCCGGAGAGATTCCCATTTGTGCAAACATCGGGATAAAGATAAAAGACATAAATGCCCACTTGGAAGTAGCAGATACCATAATCAGATTGATAAACGCTGTAAACAGGATAAAGAGAACAAGTGCAGATAACGGAGCCGGCTCGAAAGAAGAAAGCAGATCAGCTCCCATAATAGCAAGACACTTATCCAAATGAGAATACTCGAAGCAGGCGAACATTTGAGCGGCAAAAAAAGCAATAACAAAGTAAACACCCAAAAGTTTCATCGGTTGGGTAAGCCCTTCAATCACATCATTGTCGGAACGATAACGACCGGAACTGAACCCGTAAGCCATTCCCGTGATGCCCGCCCCTAAGGAAAGAAGAAAAAGAATTCCGGCAATAAAAGGCGAATGCATCAAACCACCGTTCACGCCACGTAATATCCCATGAGAAGAAAACGTAAGCCATAAGATAAGAGCTACATAAATTCCTGCTACAATAATCGAAATCATTATCGCCCGCCGTTCTTTACGGGACAAGGGCCGATAAGCTTCCACTTTCACGCTTCCTTCATATTTTCCTAAAGCGGGAAGAAGCCATTTCTGAGTCAGCCAGTAAACAATAGCAGTAATTACTACGGTAGAAGCACTCATGAAAAAATAATTGCAAAGTGGTTCGGTATTTCCCTGATATCCTGTCTGAGCTAGTGCAGCTTCCTGAGTGGTATGAGCCAGCAACGGATCCATTGTGCTTAATACAATATTTGCACTATATCCGCATGCCACTGAAACATAAGCCGTAATAATTCCTGCAAGCGGATGAAGTCCTACCCATTGGAACAGCATGGCGGCAATAGGCAATAAGATAATATATCCGCCATCGCCAATAACGTTGGACAACAAGCCAAGAACGATTACCCACAAGATAACCTTCCTTTTCTCCTTCCGGTTCCCCACTCCCAAACGGATGCATGCACCAATAAATCCTGAATGCTGGGCAACCCCCAGTCCGAACATAGCAATAATCACCATACCCAACGGTGCAAATCCGGTAAAGTTCTTGATAGCATTCCGCAACCACCAGCGAATTCCTTCCGGACTCAATAAGCTCTGTACGCGAATCTCCTCACCGGTTTGTGGCAGCGTCACCTTCAATCCATAAATATCACATATCCATGAAAGAAAGACCACTGCTATTGTCAGCAGAAGGAACATCGTAGCGGGGTGAGGCATACGCCATTTATTCTTCATCTGTCTTAAGATTTATTCTTCGTCAGCCTCCAGATTATCCAAGTCAATAATACGTAATTCTAATGCACGCACTGCTAGACGGGTAGCATTTACTCCCACCCGTTCCCCATTAGGGAAAAGGCGTCCTATAAGATCATTCTGTCGTTTTTCCAATGACTTCACTCCGAAAGGCATTCCCTTCAGACTGGCAATCATTTCTTTCGTATATCCTAAAGCCAGATGACGTAAGAAACGCTCATCATACTCATCAATATCATAACTAATCACCGCCTCCTGACGCTTGGCATCGTTAGCTACCGATTTTTTGAAACGATCTACAATCTTTTCCAAAATCGGATAGTTGAAAACTAACTTCTTTCCGTCCATTACAGCCTGCACATCTGTTTTGGTGAGCAGTTCCCCTGTTTTCAGGATAATTCCGTCAGCACCGGCATTGAGCACATCCACCCATAACTTTTCATTCAGAATTTCACCCGTAAATATCAAAACCCGAACTCCTTTGTAACGTTTGAATATATTCCGGCATATATCAACACCGATAGTGGTTGAACCTCCCAATCCTAAATCCAGCAACACCAAATCGGGAAGTTGTGCCTCCATTAACGGCCAGAACTCATTTTCCGTCATAGCTGTACCAATAACCTCTGCATTGGGTATCTCATGGCGAAAAATCTCCTCTGTACCTTTCAACTCCAGTTTTACATCTTCTACAATAATAACTTTAAATTTCTGTTCTTCCATTTCCTTATCTAATAACTTTATATGTGTTCTTTTTCATTATCTGCGTGGAATAGTAAAATAAACCGTAAACCCTCCGCCTTCGGCCGGTTCGGCATTAATACGGCATCCTCTACGCCCTGCAAATTCATCATGATCGCGGATTATCTGCTTACATACGAGATATTCCGTCCCCCTCAATTCTCCCTTTTCTCCGGACGTCATACGTGCCAGATTCGGATAAAATAGTTGATTCAACTCCAACACGCTCTTTTCACGTCTTGTATCCGTGAAAAGAAAACGTATATACTCATCATCCTTACGAGCCTGCAAACGCAATACTCCGTCTTCGTGAACCGTCAATGCTTCATCAATCAGGTTCTCCAATAAGAAACGCAACTGGTTTACATCTCCTATTACTCTTGCATCTATCGGAGCCATCTCCAACTCTATCTTATCCATACGGTTCTTTACAGACTTTTTGAAATATTTTCCGGCAGTTTCGAAAAGCTCTTGAACCGGAATCGTGGTCCGCCGGAAAGTAACCTCTTCCAACTGGCGGGAAGCACATGAACTCAAAATAGTAAAGATCCCCTTATAATATTCAATCAACTCCGTCATAGTCTCCACTGCCTCCTTTTCTTCTTTCTCCGAAAGGTTCTGCGCATTCAGCCGACCTATAATTTGTTTAATCTTATTCGGATAATAAATCGTTTCATGCTTGATAGTCGAAAGACAATTATCAAGTACCATATTCTGTACATGTAACATACTGTCCTCCCAAGACGCCCGTTGCGTTTCCTCATGCGCCGACTCAATATCACGATATTTCGTTGCCAGTTTCACCACAGCGTTAAATACGACAATAGCTACATAACGTGCCACCAGTTCGAAAAGCAAACGGTCAGTTTCCTGTTCCGTCCCTTCTCTTCGTTCCAAATAAAGCACACCGACACATTGGTGTTCACCTCCCGCTTCTACCATGAGAGGTATTGCCTGACGATGTTGCTCGGAAATATATTCTCTTGAATCAAAACATAGCTGCACCATTTCCGGCATTTCCTGTCCGGGACTCGAAGCATATTCCAACAGATGTGTCGTTTCATTATAAACGGCAATCCCCATCCGGTCAATCGTCAACAACTCATTTACCGAGCCGAATGCTTCATCTACGATACGTTGCGGAATCTCTTTGAGCGTACTTTCTTCCCTTTGGAGCGCTTCTGCATTTTCCTGCTCCTGCGGTCGAATCAGGGAAGCAGCAAATACTTTCTGATTAATTTCAAGTACCTGTTCCAAACTCAAACGATTTTGTATCCGCTTCCTCAAATACAAAAGATAATATCCTACCAAAGAAACAATCAACAAAACGAAACAAAGGATAATTCCCACTGTCTTATTAATATTCGAACGTTCCAGTTGCCGACAATATCCTTCCAATGTCTGATCTTCTCCCTGCAACTTATACAAATCTGTAAACGCCGAATTATTATAACTATACGCATCCAATTGTTTCAATGCCAGAAAAGCAACCGCCGCCTCATTTCTTATATCCAATATCACATGGTAATCCGAATCAAAAAGTTCGTTCCACCACAGAATCTCAGCAGGTATACCTTCACCGACGAGCTTCATATACCGATGCGTAGCATCCGGGCGCGCATATTTCTGATAATGCTCATTCAGCAACAATATGGCAGAATCAGCATATTGCAAAGCAATCTCATACTGCTCATCCACATTAGCGAAATAAGCAGCATTGGCATAATCTGATGCAGCATCCAACAAATCTTCATAAGCAGAATCCGTAATAACCACAATCGAATCGGTATCCTGTAACATCGGAGGAATCGGATCATACAGACAAGACCCCATACCAAACGGAAGTAAGAGGCAAAGTAGCACTCCAATTACTTTACGCACTCCTGAAGGCAAACGGAAATAAAAGCGACTCCCTTTTCCAAGTTCGCTTTCCACGTTGAATACACATACTCGGAACAGTTCATTCGTTTTCTTATATTTCTCGATGATTCCCTTACAATTCATCAATCCGAAGCCACTACCCTTATTTTCCTTCAATTCATCTGCATCCGTGGCATTCTTCATACCGATAACACGTGAATCATACACTTTCTCACCAATAATCTGTGCCACATCTTCGGCTGAGATTCCCCTTCCATTATCTTCTACAGAAATCTCCACATAAGAATCCGTAGTACGTGCATACACCTTGATTACACCTCCCTCAGGAGTATATTTGCGGGCATTCTCGGCCAACGTATTTATCATAAATAGGGTCAGTGCACGGTCCGCCTTCACCATAGCATGGGTCGGTTCAATTTCTAACGTCTGTTCTTTCATCTCAAAGGCACGACGTCCCTTTCCCAATAAATCGAACAACTCATTAAGACCGAATGTTTCAATATTCAGGCTAAGAGTTCCCTGCTTCATCTTGATCCAAAGAGCAAGAATGTCATTATACTCATTGATAGTAGTCACCAGTTCGTCAATATACTGATACTTCTCTTTCTTAATCTTCTCATCGTCAATATAACCTTTCTCTGTCAACTTATGTACCTCGTTCAAAATCCGGTCAATATATGGATTGATGCCATTTACAATCGCCAGACAAGCCTTCTTTATCAGATTCTGGCGTTTATTCCCGGCAATATGCTGCTCGTACACATACCGTTGTTTTTCCAATTGAATCCGTTCGTCGCTCAATGCCTCTACCATTTGTTCATTATCGGCAGCCCAAATAATATATGGCTCAAGCACATGCACCAGCGCTTTCTCGTCTTTGCTTAATCGGTGCACAGGAACAAGTGCCGCTTTCCCCTCTTCGGGTATTTCCAATGTCATCCGTCCTTTGCCGAATAATTGGTCAATTCCTTGCTGAATTAAAGGAACATTCATCGGAATAGAAGAAGTTATATCCCTACATAACGATAAAATCTGTTGTAGTCGTTCCACATCCACCTGATTTCGCGTTTTGGAACTCTTATTGAAGAACCACCAGAGAATAACTACCAGCACCAACCCAACAATGACCACAGATAGTACGAGAGTCATTTGCCGCGAACCTGCTTCCAATGAAATATAGCGGCTCTCCAATTCCTTATCCTGCCGTGTAAAGTTCAGAATATCCAGATAAATATTCCGGTTATAGTCCGATGCGTGCTTCATTCCCAATCCTGCATACGAAACGCTCAACTGCTCGCGAATCCTTGAAATCCATTCGGGAACAGTTTTAACCTTCTCTTCCGTAATCCACGGTACTCCGGTGTAGGTCGTATCCCCTTCGGCATAAGGCCACAATTTGTCCAGTGTATCTGCCTTATAATGATAATAAAGCAGATGATGTTGATTCACACAATCCAGTGCTTTTGTCAATGTATTGAGTGCTTCCGAATAACGACCATGCGCATTCAGATACTTACCGATAGACACATACGCCCCGGCAATCTGATATAAATCATCATATTCCTGAAATTTCTCAAGTGCCAACTGTGCCATACGCAAAGGCATAAGTGAATCCACCGGAAAATCGAATTGGTCGAGTGCATGCGTCCTCCTTACCCGATAAAACTCGAAATTGGCAGGAGAAACCATCAGATTAGCCAACCCTTGCAAACCATTCCCTTCAAAATAAGGGTTCTTACTTTGAACGGCTGTCCGCCATGTATAGTAAAGCTGGTCGAACTCACGAAGCTTTCTTTCTTCCGGATTATTTGCTTCCACCAATGAAGCCGAGCCCTTGATATAATGATAATAAAGCAACTGATTGGTATCTGTCAATGCTTCATCCTCCGGAATCTGGTTGAGGGCGTCAATCGCTTCCTGCCGCTGCTGAAGATAATAGTAGTAGATAGACGAAACGATAAAAAACTCGGTAAACGCATAGTCCAGCCGAAGTGTTTCGTGCCGGTCGGCAAAGAGGTCACTTTCTTCGCGGATACGTTTCATGCGGCGAAGCGCACTGTTCCGGTAATCATAATATTCTTTGTTCATTGCCGTCCGTTGGCAGATTTTCATCAGCCCGATATCAGCAATCAGGAGTTCGAGTTCATTCTTTGTCAGCTTATAGACTTCCTTATGTAATGCTTCCGCACGGTCAAAGTCCATATTCATATACGCACAAAAACCAAGATTATTAGAAGCTTCGGCTTTTCCCGATTTGTAAAAATTTACCTGTCGATAGGCCGCATCAGCATATTTGTAGGAAGAATCAAGACTTCGGTAACGATAAGCATACGCCTTCCCGTTCAGCGAATCAATCAACCGTACCTCTTTTGTCGGCACCATATCCGTACACGAAAAAAAAGAGGCAAACAACACTATACCTATTATATATAGAGGAAAGCGTGAACTCATTTTAGTGATTTTCTGTTTTCAGAAAGCAAATCTACAAATATTTCCGATAAGATTGGAGAGAAAAATATTTTTTATACAATAAGTCCTTCTAAATAATAAGAGAAATTCCTACCTTTGCAGGCAAATTAACAAATAGGTAACATCTATTACAAAATGAGCGAAAAAGCACCCTTTATGGTATTCTCGGGAACGAACTCGAGATATCTTGCAGAAAAAATCTGCGCAAGCCTGGATTGTCCTCTGGGAAATATGAACATTACCCATTTTGCCGATGGTGAATTTGCGGTTTCATATGAGGAATCAATTCGTGGCGCACATGTATTCCTGGTTCAATCCACATTCCCAAACTCAGACAACTTAATGGAACTTCTCCTGATGATTGACGCTGCCAAACGTGCATCTGCAAAGAGCGTTGTAGCAGTTGTCCCTTACTTTGGTTGGGCACGTCAGGATAGAAAAGACAAACCTCGTGTATCTATCGGAGCTAAGTTGGTAGCCGATCTACTGTCAGTAGCAGGTATCGACCGACTAATTACAATGGATTTGCACGCAGATCAAATTCAGGGATTCTTCAATATCCCGGTAGACCATCTGTATGCATCAGCCGTATTCCTCCCCTACATCCAGTCGTTGAAACTGGAAGAACTGGTGATTGCTACACCGGATGTTGGAGGTTCAAAACGTGCTAGTACTTTCTCCAAATACCTCGGTGTGCCATTGGTACTCTGTAACAAATCACGTGAAAAAGCAAATGAAGTAGCTTCTATGCAAATCATTGGTGACGTGAAAAACAAAAATGTTGTTTTGATCGATGATATCGTTGACACAGCAGGAACGATCACTAAAGCAGCCAACATTATGTTGGAAGCCGGTGCCAAGTCCGTACGTGCTATTGCCAGCCACTGTGTAATGTCCGACCCTGCTTCATTCCGTGTACAAGAGTCCGGCTTGACAGAAATGGTATTTACTGACAGTATCCCTTACGCAAAGAAATGTGCGAAAGTAAAACAGTTGAGTATTGCCGATATGTTTGCTGAAACTATCAAACGAGTAATGAATAACGAATCTATCAGTTCACAATATATTATTTAATAAAAGAGTCGACTGAAAAATAATAAAATGGATAATGACTGTCATGGTCATTATCCATTTTTATTTTACCCTTCAGGGATAATATACACAAAAAAATAGGCCACGCAATGCGCAGCCTACTATCATTTATCCACAATTCTCTATTGTAATCTTCCGAACTTATATGTTCCTTTTTTAATAACTTTTCCATCCTTATCAGTTTCTACAAAAGGACCATTCTTTTTTCCTTGTTTAAAAAAGCCTTCAAAACGATTACCATCCTTGTCGGTCTGTACACCTTGTCCTTCTTCCAGACCGTCTACAAAACCACCTTTATACTGCATTCCGGCAACAGTTTTTAAAGTTCCCTGACCGTTCGGGCGGTTATCTTTCCAGTCGCCCTCATATACGTCTCCGTTACTCCATTTATAAGTACCCTTACCTTCACGTTTATTATTTTTCCACTCACCTTCATACACAGCACCGTTTGCCCAGGTAAAAGTGCCTCTTCCGTCCTGCATACCATCTTTAAAGTTTCCTACATATTTATCACCATTAGCATGATAATAAACTCCTGCACCGGTACGCTCACCTAAGAGATAAGAACCCTCATAGCGGTCTCCTGTATGGAAAAAGTAAGTCCCCTTTCCGTGTTGGATATCATCTGCCCAGTCGCCTTCATATTTATCGCCGTTGGTATATTCAAAAATACCTTTTCCATGACGGACATCATCTTTCCAATCACCGTCATATTTACAGCCGTCGTCCCAGTTCATGGTTCCTTTGCCGTTTTTCTTGTCATTTTTCCAATGCCCGGAATATTTCGCACCGTTCGCCCAGGTATATGTACCTTCGCCCTCACGTTTATCATTTGCCCAATGCCCTACGTATAAATCACCGTTATGATAATACATCGTTCCTTCACCATGCTGATAATCCTGATACCACATACCGTCGTAACGGTTATTATTCATAAAGTAATAAATACCCTTACCATGCTGTTGGTCCTGAAACCATTGACCTTCGTATTTTTCTCCATCAGGGAACATATAAATTCCGAATCCTTCACGTTTTCCTTTTATATACTCCCCTTCGTAGACATCACCGTTCTTAAAGACTGTCTTTCCTTTGCCATTCGGCTTGCGTCCCTTCATCTCTCCCGTATAGACGCTGCCATCCTTAAAAGTATAATTTCCAATCTTTATTTCAGTGGAGAATGTATCTTTTATTTTTCCGAAAAATCCGCTTTTTTTTCCTTCGTTATCTTGTGCCATTGCTCCTCCTTGAGCAAGGAGAGCCAGTAAAAGTGTAGTATATAGATATTTCCTCATTGGTTTTAGTAGTTACTCATTAAAATTACAATTTGGACAAAGATACGATTTCTCTCCCAAAAAGCCCCCTACCGGAAAGTAATTTATGATATCTTTTTACCTGCTATGACCTCTTTTAATTTCTCTTTGCACAAATAACGCTGCGCCAAATCCTGTAATTCGGCAGGTGTAACCTCCTGTACAGCTTGCAAAGAACGTGAAAAATAGTCGTCTCCCAAGCCGGAAGTAGCTATAAAAATCCATGCATCCGACAGTGAAAAAGCCGATTCGTAGCTCCTGCACATTTCGCCAAGCATATAATTGCGCACCATAGACAGTTCCTCTACGGGCACAACCTCCTGATGTAAACGATCGATCTCATGATACACTTCCTGAATCAACGGTTCTACGTATTCATTATCCGTTTCCGTCGAAACAATCAGTAAACCACTATCCGGATAGAACATAATTCCTGCCGAAATACCATAAGTATATCCTTTCTCTTCCCGGATATTAGACATCAGGCGACTACCGAAGTAACCTCCGAATACAGTCATCAATACCCGTAACTTCAGATAATCGGGATGCTCACGGGTGATAGTAGTATATCCCATTTTTACGGCACTTTGCATCGCATCTTCCCGTTCCGTAAAAATCCGTTTCTCTGGCACGGCAATATAAGGGAAATTTAATTTCGATGTCTGCAACTGATATTGCCCGAATGGAGAGCCGAACGTATCCTTCACCCGTCGAATAATATCTTCCGTCACCTTGCCGGAAAGAAAAATAGAGCAATTGCCCGAATGATAATACCGTTCATAAAAATTACGAAGAACTTCGGGAGTGATAGCATGATAATCCTCCTCCACGACAACCTTCCCACATGGATGTTGTTCTCCATAAAGAGACTGTAACAAACTACGATGTGCCAGAAAATCCACCTTGGAGGTATTGACCAGATATTGTTGGATATTAGTATCCAAAATCGTATGCAACTCCTTTTCCGGAAACAACGGCTCTTTAATCATCGACTCCACCACTTCCAACGTTTCCGCCACATATTTATTCAATGAATAAACAGTAATGTAAGCATAGTCCGAAGAACTGGATAATTCCAGCCATGAACCATAATAGTCCAGTTTTCCGGCAATTGTGGCAGCCGTATATTTCTTTGTGCCTTCACGCAGCATCCGGTTAGTAAACAATGCCTGCAATTTCTGCGACTGTTGCCAACGTCCCCCACCGAAAAGTATATCCATGCGTACCACATCCTGCTCACCGGCATTGATTACAGTCAACGGAATACCATTAGGTAACGTAGTCCGGACAGGAGGAAGAATACGAAAATCTTTCAGGGTTTGTATTTCGGGTTGTATCTTACGATTCATATTATGACCTACTCTTCAAAAATTCTTCTGCACGTTCTAAATCCTGCGGTGTATCAATACCAATAGTTTCCACTTCGCTAATACCTACTTTAATTTTATATCCGTTTTCCAACCAGCGAAGTTGTTCCAGAGACTCAGCCAGTTCCAAAGAAGATTGCGGCAAGGCAGTTATTTCCTTCAATACGTCCGTGCGGTAAGCGTACAGACCAATATGCTTATAGTAGGTATGCCCTTTCAGCCAGTCCTGCTTTTCAGTATTACGCTGATAAGGAATAATGGAACGGCTGAAGTACAGTGCATTCCAATTCTTGTTAACCACCACTTTCGGAGAGTTCACATTTTCCAAAACGGCAAACGGTTCATCGGCAGTGAAAGGTTTTACCAATGTGGCAATCTGTGTAGTCGGGTCTTCAAAACAAGCTTTTACAGCATTAAGTTGTGAAGGCTGGATAAAAGGCTCATCACCTTGTATATTGACAACAACATCAAAATCACCTCCGATCTTAGTACAAGCTTCGTAACAACGGTCCGTACCACTTTTATGATCAACAGACGTCATTACCACTTTCCCTCCAAATGCTTTCACTGCAGCTTCGATCCGCTCATCGTCCGTAGCAACATAGACATCGTCAAGTACCCCTGCTACCTGTTCATACACACGTTGTATCACTGTTTTTCCGCCCAAGATAGCCAATGGTTTCGCAGGGAAACGAGTGGATGCATAACGGGCAGGTATAATTCCCAGAAATTTCATATCTGATTTTATTTTAATTCTTCTAATCCTTTCACGATGTACTCCCTTTTCAGATCCTCCGGCTTCAACACCCGGTCGTCAAAAGAGAGTAAATCAATATCCAGACAAACTTTTTCTTCTTTCTTATCTTCCGGACGACGACCGGCACATTTCTCGATAGCTTTCAATTCCTTCTTCACTTTTTCTTCTTCCGCTTCGGAGAAAAACAGTGCCACTTGATTGGAGAACAATGCCGGACTCCGGAAAAACAAAGGTTGTGTTTCCCGTTCGGTCGTGAAACGAATGGAAGGAAACAAATCCGCTAATCTCTTTCGTGCTAAAAGCAGATTCTCCTTCCGGTTGTAGTTACTTCCAATGCAAATAATACACTTGTGCATAAGAAGCTGATTCTTAATTAAACAGATCGTCCAATCCGGTTTCTTCAAAGACTTCACCGTCCGACGCTTCCGAACCGGCACAAGGATCAAATCCCTCAGGGAGTTTGAACTTCTCCTGCTGATCATATCCTAAAGTCGGGTCATCATATACTTTTTTCATATATTTCGCCCAGATAGGCAATGCAGCAGCAGCGCCCTGTCCATAAGTCATCGAACCGAAGTGGATATCACGTTCGTCACCTCCTACCCAACAGCCGGACACCAATGAAGGCGTGAAGCCCATAAACCAGCTATCCGAGTTATCGTTTGTCGTACCTGTCTTACCACCCATATCAGCCGTGATACCATAGCGGCGCACCCGTGCTCCCGTTCCTTCGTTGATAACCGCACGAAGCATCACGAGCATTTTATATACACTGGAAACACTGATCACCTCCTCCATTTGTGGAGCAAATGTAGAAATCACATTACCCTCATTATCTTCGATGCGGGTAACGAATAAAGGAGCCACCCTGATACCTTTGTTGGCAAAGGCTGTATATGCACTTACCATTTCACCGACGGAAATCTCACAAGGGCCCAGACAGAGTGAAACCACCGGATCAATGGCCTTATTGCGTACTCCGAAACTATGAATCAACCGAACCAGTTCATACGGATTCAATTTCCCCATCAAATAAGCCGAAATCCAATTGTCCGAATTGGCCAATCCCCATTTCAAAGTTACCATTTCACCATAACGTTTTTTATTAGCGTTACGCGGCGACCACGGTTCTCCTGTTTCCGTAATCAATGTCTGCTCTACATGACGTACCTGATCACAAGGAGAAAAATTATTTTCCATGGCAAGCGTATACAAATATGGTTTGATAGTAGAACCGACCTGACGGCGACCTACCATTGCCATATCATATTGGAAATATACATAATTCGGTCCGCCCACATAAGCCTTCACGTGCCCGTTCAACGGATCCATTGACATAAATCCGGTTCGCAGGAAAGACTTATAATAACGGATTGAATCCATGGGTGTCATAATCGTATCCTTAGCTCCCGTCCAAGAAAACACAGTCATTTCTTGCGGTGTATCAAAAGCCTTTCTGATTTCCTGCTCAGACGCTCCCGCTTCATTCATCAAACGATAACGGTCAGTTTGCTTCATTGCTTTTGTCAGCAATTCCTCTACAAGTTTTGCCGATATAGACCTCGCATACGGAGCATTCTTACTTCCCACTTTTTCTTTAAAGAATAATGGTTGCAAGAAGCTCAGATGTTCTTCTACCGCTTCTTCAGCATATTGTTGCATGTGCGAGTTAAGAGTTGTGTAGATTTTCAGTCCGTCAGTGTAGACATTATAATTTGTCCCGTCCTTCTTTTTATTCTTTGCACACCAACCGTATAGCGGATTTGTTTCCCAAGCAAGAGAATCCTCGTAGTATTTTTGCATCTGCCAGCCCCGATAGGTACTTTTGACAGGTTTCGGTGCCGTCATTACTCCACGAAGATATTCACGGAAATAAGTTGCCATTCCTTCCTTGTGGTCAACGCGATTATAAGTCAATTTCAACGGGAGAGCTTTCAGAGAATCGCATTCTGCCTCAGTGATATAACCAGCCTTGCGCATTTGCTCAAGCACCACATTCCGGCGACCACGAGAACGCTCATTAAAGCGAACAGGGTTATAGAGTGACGGATTCTTACACATACCTACCAAAGTAGCAGCCTGTTCAACTTTCAGTTCCTTCGGTTCACATCCGAAATACGTGTGTGCAGCAGTTTTAATCCCCACAGCATTATTCAAGAAGTCGAACTTATTCAGATACATACTTAGGATTTCCTCTTTAGTATAATAACGTTCCAGTTTCACGGCAATCACCCATTCAATCGGCTTTTGGAAAAGGCGTTGAAGAGTATTACGTGCCACATTCTCAGTAAATAGCTGTTTTGCAAGCTGTTGAGACAAGGTACTACCCCCACCCGCATTTTTTTGAAACATCAGACCTCGTTTCACAAATGCACGAAACAACGCTTTGGCGTCAATTCCGGAATGCTCTACGAAGCGCACATCTTCCGTAGCGATTAAAGCATTGATAATATTAGGCGACAAATCCTTGTAGGCCGTATATACACGATTTTCTTTGCTGTACGACCAGGTTCCGAGCACCTTTCCGTCTTCAGAGAAAATTTCCGTTGCAAATTTATAATTTGGATTCTCCAGTTCCTCTACAGGGGGCATATAACCTATCCAACCTTTTGAAATAGAAACAAAGATAACAACGATAGCCAATACCACGACTGCCAATAAAATCCAAAGAGCTTTTATTATTTTTCGAATCATGTTTATTCTTACTTAAAAAGATGCTTAAATTAAGATGCAAAGGTAGATAAAATCCGGAACGCAACCAACGAGTTTGATTATTATTTCAGTTTTGTTAAAATATGGGGTGACACTCTTTCAGTAGCCTGGAACAAAAAGAAAGAACATTTGTTTGGGAAATATAGAGTAAAGAGCGTATCTTTGTCTATACTTTCAAAGTGTACTCATAAAAAGGCATAAATTATGGAATATGTATCATCAGACAGGAAGTTGTTACCTTATGGTATGATGAACTTCGAGGACATCCGCCTGGACAATTATTATTATGTAGATAAAACCTCTTTCATCCCCTTGATAGAACAATCAGACCGTTTTTTCTTCTTTATCCGCCCACGTCGATTTGGAAAAAGCCTGACTTTGAATATGCTGCAACATTATTATGATGTACGTACCAAGGACAAGTTTGACAGCCTGTTTGGTGATCTCTATATCGGGAAACATCCTACTAAAGATCGTAATAGCTACTTAGTAATAAAACTAAATTTCTCGGGAATTACCGGAGAATTACATAACTATCGTAAGAGCTTGGACGAACATTGCAGAATTGTATTCGACTATTTTTGCGATGTCTATGCCGACTATCTACCTGAGGGAATCAAGGAAAAAATGGCCGAAAAAGATGGAGTAGTCAGGGATCAACGTAAGAATCTGAGGGATTTTCATTTTATGCATATAATTTAGCGAGTC
>OKSR01000557.1_pt1 | contig 17678 bp, 11 predicted proteins | sample 1606491 | NCBI WGS metagenome assembly OKSR01 (sample SAMEA3879605, study PRJEB24766) | human gut metagenome | biome: human-associated habitat; feature: feces | place: USA | collected 1985/1987 | reverse complement strand
AGCGGCGGTAGCAGTCGTATGCAAAACGGGCGTTGCCGGTCTTCTTTGCCAGACCCTCAACAGCCTCATCGTTCAGGCCCAAGTTCAGGATGGTGTCCATCATGCCGGGCATGGACTGACGTGCGCCGGAACGGACGGAGACCAGCAGGGGGTTGGTGTTGTCGCCGAACTTCTTGCCGGTGATCTCTTCCAGACCCTTGAGGTGCTCAAAGATGTCAGCAGTGATGGCGTCATTGATCTGACGGCCGTCTGCATAGTACTGGGTGCAGGCGTCGGTGGTGATGGTGAAGCCCTGCGGCACCGGCATACCGGCTGCGGTCATCTCGGCCAGACCGGCACCCTTGCCGCCCAGCGTGTTCTTCATGGTGACCTTGTCACCGCCGAAAGCGTCATTGCCTTCGCTGAAGTAGTACAGATACTTTTTGCTCATGCGTTGTTTACCTCCCATTCGTGACCGGCGGCATAGCAGCCGCGGTCTCATCGTTTGCCTTGTCTTTTACGTACGATGAACATTGTTTTGTGAATGCTAAACTATTATACCAGAAAATCCATTCCTTTCCACCATGCAAAATCCCGAATTTGTCTGTTATTTTTTATGCAAATCTCTTGAAATTCTCCAAGTTTTAAGGTAGTATAGAATGGGAGAAAGTTCGAGAGGTTTTTTGTTTATACACGCGATTTCTCGTCCTGTTGGATACAACTTTCTATCCCTGTAACTTTTTCATTTTTATTTTGTCGGAACAAAGCTTTCCGCAGCGGGGTGCTGGGGCGGACAGGCAACAATTTTCCGGTCGCCTTTTCTGTCTCTCTTCCGCCGCGCGCTTTGGTGGGAAGGGAGATTTTTTCATGCCGAATCCTATTTCTGAACAGGCCCGCGCCGCTGCTTTGGCACAGCTGGACGCCGCCGAAGCTGCCCGCGAGGACATCCTTATGCAGCACATTGCAAACGGCGTTGTCATCAACAGCCGCACCGTGCAGATCGACCCGGAAGTGGTCATTGCCCCGGGTGCTGTGATCCTTGCAGGCACCATCCTGCGGGGCAAGACGGTCATCGGCGCGGGCTGCGTCATCGGCCCCAACACCCTGATCGAGGACAGCACCGTGGACGAGGGCACTGCCGTCAACGCCAGCCAGATCTACGGCAGCCACATCGGCCCCCACAACAACATCGGCCCCTTCACCCATGTGCGGGTGAACACCGTCACCGACTACGGCGTGCATCTGGGCGCCTATGTGGAGACCAAGAACTCCAACTTTGCCCGCGGCAACACCGTGAGCCACCTGACCTACATCGGCGACAGCGATGTGGGCAAGTACTGCAACTTCGGCTGCGGCACCGTCACCTGCAACTATGACGGCAAGGACAAGTTCCGCACCCAGATCGGCGATTACTGCTTCATCGGCTGCAACACCAACCTTGTGGCTCCGGTCAAGGTGGGCGATGGTGCCTACACCGCCGCCGGCAGCACCATCACCAAGGACGTGCCCGCGCAGGCACTGGGCATCGCCCGGGAGCGCCAGACCAATCTGGACGGCTGGGCAGAGCCCAAGATGGAAGCCTACATCGCCAAAAAGCAGAAGCTGGAAAACGAGCAGAGCAAGTAACCCTCTGCCGGAAAGGAGCCGCGTATGAAATCTGAAAGTTTTCGCAAGCAGGCGCTGAGCCTTGTCCTTTTCTTCGCGGCTGTTGCCGCCGTGTTCGCCCTGACCCGTCTGCGCAGCGACCCCGCCAAAAAACAGGCGGAGTTCGTGGTGCAGCAGCTGCTCTCCTGCTCCTCTGCCGTGGAGCAGGCCGTGGACGCCGCCGCGCCCGCCGGCAGTGAACCGGGGCTTGTTGCGGTAGATACTGATGGGCTGTACGCCTTTCTTCAGGCACAGCTGGGCGATGCCATGACTGCCGACTGCCTTGACAAGGTCATGGCAAACCGCCTGCCCACCCGCATCACCGCGCTGGCAGGGCAGTCCGGCGATAAGCTGGTGCCCGCTGACCTTACCCTGAAAAAGCGCGCCGGGGCAGAAAACTGCTACGACTTTTCCGCCGCCCTGCTGACCGCCACGGACAGCACCGCCGCCGCGCAGGTATCCGGCACCATCACCATGGTGAAGGAGGACGGCCGCTGGAAGGCCGCTGCCATCACACTGAACCTGTAATAAACCCTTTTGCCCCTGTGCTCTGCGGCACGGGGGCATTTTTTGCTTATAATGTATATCTTTTTGCGCGCGCGTATGTTATACTTAGATGTTGTATCACACTATTATCAGGAAAAGGTATTATCATATCATGAATGAAAACGATATCTGGCTCATTGCAGGGCTGGGCAACCCCGAAGCAAAATACGATGGCACCCGCCACAACGCCGGTTTTGCCGCGCTGGACGCGCTGGCCGATAAGTGGAACATCTCTGTGGGCAAGACCAAGTTCCAAGGTCTGTGGGGACAGGGCGAGGTGGACGGCCACAAGGTGGTGCTGCTGAAACCCCTGACCTACATGAACCTCTCCGGCGATTCCATCGCCCCTATGGCGGGCTTTTTCAAGATCCCTGCCGACCATGTGCTGGTGCTGTGCGATGACATCACACAAGCCCCCGGCAAGCTGCGCATCCGTCCCTCCGGCTCTGCGGGCGGGCACAACGGCCTGAAGAGTATCATCGCCCGGCTGGGCGGGGAGAATTTCCCCCGCATCCGCATCGGCATCGGCGCAAAGCCCCACCCGGACTACGACCTTGCCGCATGGGTTCTGGGCAAGTTCCCGCCGGAGGACGCCAAGGCCATCGCCGACCGCTACCCCGACCTTGAAGCCGCCGCAAAGCTTATCATGGACGGTAAGCTAAGTCTGGCGCAGAGCAAGTATAACGGGTAAAAATCATTTTCCCGCATTCTGACAGGAAAGGAGGTTTTTCCATGTACGAAGCCTTACTCAAAGCCACACCGGAATATCAGAAGGTCGCCGCAAGCTTTGGCTCGGCAGGGCCGGCGGCGCTGTTCGGTCTGCCGCCCGCAGGCCGGGCGCTGCTGTATGCCGCCCTGCAAAAAGACCTTGACCGGGTGCTCTGCATCGTGACCCCCGGCGAGGCCGAAGCCACCCACTTTGCGGACGACCTCAAGGCGCTGGGGCTTACTGCTGCAGTGTTCCCGCCCCGGGACTTTATGCTGCGCCCGGTGGAGGGTGCAGGCCGCGAATACGAGTACCGCCGCCTTTCGGTGCTGGGCGCACTGGCAGGCGGGCGGCTGCAGGCCGTCTGCGTGCCCGCCGAAGCGCTTTTGCAGTACACCGTGCCCCGGGCAGAATTCATCCAGAACACCCTTACCTTAAAGCCCGGCATGGTGTATAACCGCGAAGCGCTGGTGGCGCGTCTGTTTGCCGCCGGGTATGTGCGGCGCAGTCAGGTGGACGGCCCGGGGCAGTTCAGCGTGCGCGGCGATATCGTGGATATCTACGCACCGGATATGCGTCAGCCCGCCCGCGTGGAGTACTGGGACAACGAGATCGACTCCATGTCCTCCTTTGACCTGCTGACCCAGCGGCGGGACGGCGCACTGGAAAAAATATACCTCTCCCCCGCCCGCGAGGTGCTGTTCGGCAGCACCGCCGAGACCGCCGAAGCGCTGCGCAGCGCCATCAAAAAGGCGCGCGGCAAGCACCGCACCGCGCTGGAAAAGGCCACCGAAGCCGACCTTTCCCAGCTGGATTCCGGCATGATGCCGGAGGCCATGGATAAATATTACGGCATCCGCTACCCTGCCCCCGCCACGCTGCTGGATCATCTGGACGCGCCGCTGTTCATTCTGGACGAAGTGGGCGGCATCCGGGATTCCCAGAAAGCCACCGAGTTCCGCCGCAGCGAGGAGCTGACCGGACTGCTGGAAGAGGGCGTACTCTGCCCCGGGCTGGACGTGCTGTACCAGACCATGGACGATCTTGTCATTGCCGCCCAGAACCACAGCACCCTGCTGTGTGAGAATTTCCTGCGCGGGATGAACGAGTTCAAGCTGAAAGATCTCATCAACGCCGAAGCCTTTGCCGCCCCCAACTGGAACGGCGACCTTGCCTCCCTGCGGGAGGACTTAGACCCGCTCATCACTCAAGGCTACGCCGTTACCCTGTTTGCCGGTACGCCCAAGGGCGCAGCTGCCCTGACCCGCGACCTTGCCGACAAGGGCTATTCCGTGAGCATGAGCCGGGATGTGCGCCCCGCCAAGGGCATTTTGCAGGTGCTGCCCGGACACCTGACCGCCGGGTGTACCTTCCCCTTTGCCCACGCAGCGGTGCTTTCCAGCCGCCGCCACGGGCTGGACGAGGAAGCCGCCGCCGAAGCCAAAAAGCGCAAGAAGAATAAAAACGCCCTGTCCAGCCTTTCGGATATCAAGCCCGGGGACTATGTGGTGCACCAGAGCCACGGCATCGGGATGTACGCCGGTATCCAGCGGTTAGAGGTACAGGGCGCTACCAAGGACTACCTCAAGGTGCAGTATTCCGGCTCAGACGTGCTGTATGTGCCGGTGACCCAGCTGGATCTGCTCAGCCGCTACACCGCCCCCGGCGATGAGGAAAAGGTAAAGCTTGCAAAGCTGGGCGGCACCGAGTGGCAGCGCACCCGCGCCAAGGTGAAAAAAGCCACCGAGGAGATGGCGCAGGAGCTGATCGAGCTTTACGCCCGCCGCCGTCAGGCCACGGGCTACGCCTTCCCGCCGGACGGCGACTGGCAGCGGGACTTTGAGACCCGCTTTGACTACGATGAAACGGACGACCAGCTGCACGCCACCGCCGAGATCAAGCAGGACATGGAAAAGGGCTACCCCATGGATCGGCTGCTCTGCGGCGATGTGGGCGTGGGCAAGACCGAGGTGGCGCTGCGCGCCGCCTTCAAGTGCATCATGGGCGGCAAGCAATGCGCCCTGCTGGCACCCACCACCCTGCTGGCGTGGCAGCACTACAACACCCTGCTCTCCCGCATGGAGGCTTTCCCGGTGAAGATCGGGATGCTGTCCCGTTTCCGCACCGCAAAACAGCAGAAGGAGACGTTACGCGGCTTACAGGCCGGCAGCGTGGATATCGTGGTGGGCACCCACCGGCTGCTGTCCAAGGACGTGAAGTTCCACGACCTCGGTCTTGTCATCATCGACGAGGAACAGCGCTTTGGCGTGAAGCACAAGGAAAAGCTGAAGGAGAACTTCATCGGGGTGGATATGCTCACCCTGTCGGCCACCCCCATCCCCCGCACCCTGAACATGGCCATGAGCGGCATCCGGGATCTTTCCACCATCGAGCAGCCGCCCATCGAGCGGCAGCCGGTGGAGACTTTTGTGCTGGAATATAACGATGTCATCCTTGCCGAAGCCATGAAGAAAGAACTTGCCCGGGGCGGGCAGGTGTACTACCTGCACAACCGGGTGGACAACATTGAATCCTGCGCCGCCCATGTCAGCCAGATGGTGCCGGGTGCGCGGGTAGGCATTGCCCACGGCAAGATGACCGAAGAAGAGCTGAACCCCGTATGGCAGCACCTGCTGAACGGCGAGATCGACATTCTGGTCTGCACCACCCTCATCGAGACCGGCATTGATGTGCGCAACTGCAACACCCTCATCATTGAGGACGCCGACCGCATGGGTCTGGCACAGCTGTACCAGATCCGTGGGCGGGTGGGACGCTCCGGCCGCAAAGCCTACGCCTACTTCACCTTCCGCCGGGACAAGACCCTGACCGATATCGCCCAGAAGCGGCTTTCCGCCATCCGGGAGTTTACCGCTTTCGGCTCCGGCTTCCGCATCGCCATGCGGGATCTGCAGATCCGCGGCGCGGGCAGTCTGCTGGGGCACAGCCAGCACGGCCACATGGAAGCCGTGGGCTACGACCTCTACGTTAAAATGCTGGGACAGGCCATCGCCCGGGCGCGGGGCGAGCCCGTCCAGCGGGACAAGAGCGATTGTCTTGTGGATCTGCGGGTGGACGCCTTCATCCCGGAAAAGTATATCCCGGACGGCGCGGGGCGCATCGAAGCTTACAAGCGCATTGCCGCCATCCAGACCCCGGAGGACGCCGCCGATGTGCTGGACGAGCTCATTGACCGCTACGGTGACCCGCCGCCCTCAGTGAGCGATCTGGTCAACGTCTCCCTTGTCCGCGTGCAGGCCGCTGCCGTGGGCGTGTACGAGGTGACTCAGAAGAAGGACACCCTCGTGCTGAACCTGGAAACGCTGGAACTTGCCATGATCCGCGGCCTGCTGCAGGCTTTCAATGGCCGTGTCACCGCCGGAGCGGGCAGCAAACCCTATCTCTCGGTGGTATTGCAGCCGGACGAAAAGCCGCTGGAACTGCTGCAAAGCATCCTGAAAGCCATGGATGCCATTTTGAACAACAAGGAGCCAAACCAATGAAAAAGAAACTGCTTGCGCTGGTATGCGCACTTGCACTGACCGTCAGCCTTGTAGGCTGTGTATTCTCCACCCCGGACACCGTGGGCAAGATCGGCGATTTTGAGGTGACCAGCGGCTTATATCTGCTGGCGCAGTACGATGCCTATCAGCAGGCTGCACAGCTGGCAGGCTCTGAGCAGGACGCCAGCAAGGTAAAGTCCTTCCTCAAGGCCACCATCACCACCGATGCCGACACCGGCGAGACCGCCGTGGTAAAGGACTATGTGGCGCAAAAGACCCTTGAGACCCTGCAGACCCTTGCCGCCGTGGACGCCCGCTTTGCCGAGCTGGGCGGCGAGCTGACCGAGGAGCAGAAGTCTGCCGCCGACAGCTACGCCCAGCAGCTGATGGATAACTACGGCGACACCTACACCGCCAACGGCATCGGGCTGGAGACTTTGAAGCTGTTCCAGCAACTGCAATACAAGCACACCCTGCTGCTGGATCTTGTCTACGGTAAAAACGGCGAGACCCCTGTGGAGGACGGCGAGCTGACCGAGCATCTGGACAGCACCATGTACGAGATCGGCTTTATCACCGTGCCGCTGTACAACACCAGCACCTTCGCCTTTGCCAGCGATGACCAGAAGGCCGAGATGCTCTCCCTTGCCCAGAAAGCTGCGGACAGCTACAACGCCAGCGCCCCGGAGGACACTTCCAGCCAGCTGACCACCTTTAACAGCATCGCAAGCAGCGCACTGACCGGGATCTGTGCTGTGCTGGATGCAGAGGTTCCCTCCACCAGCACCCTGCAGACCGACCTGCTGAGCGAAAGCGACCTGACCGACGCCTTTACACAGGAGGGTGCCGCCGATACCCTGCGCGGCCTTGCCTACGGGCAGGCAGCCGCCATCCAGTACTCCGGCTATGCCCTGATGCTGGCCGTCCGTCTGGACCCGCTGGGCGTTTCCACGCTGGATGCTCTGCGCAGCCAGATCCTGAGCGACCTGAAGGGCGAGGAGCTGGATGACGCCCTTGCCGCCTACGGTGCCCAGCTGGACAGCACCCTGAGCAGCTCTGCCATGAGCAAACTGCCCGCCGCCAAGATCGTGAACGACACCAGCGCCAACAGCTGATAACAGTATAAAAATCGCAAAATGGGGTCGGGAAAAATCCCGACCCCATTTTTTATTATAGAACTACAAAGCAGACCCGGCAGGCTCTTTCGGAGCCGGTGCCGGGTCTGCTTTATATGTTAGAAAGTCAGGGAATGCCGCCAGGGAAACAGAGTCTTAGCGTACATCACTTCTCGTTCTCGTAGCTGAGGACAGCGTAGGGGTAGAAGATGTTGGCATCCAAGTAGCCTGCCCAGCGGCCGGGCTTGCGGGTGTAGTAGCCGATGGGAATATCGCCCCGGATGACGCCCTTAACCAGAATGAGCATATGGCGGAGGTACTCCACGCTGAAGGGGTTCAGGTTCTCCCAGTGGCCCGTCAGCAGCTCGTAGTCCACATCCTCGTTCCGCAGCAGCACCTCTGCCATGAAGTGCTCCAGACTCGGCAGATAGGTGTCGGTGGCAGCTTCCATCATGAACAGGTCGCCAGAACCAACGGCGTCACCGGTAAAGATGTAGTCCTTGTAGAAGAACACCACAGAGCCCTTGGTGTGGCCCGGCACGTCCACCACTTCCAGCTCCTCAGAGCCGATGCGGACCGTGTCACCATCTACGATGTTCACCAGCTTCAGGTCCTCGGCGGTGAGACCGAAGAATTTCTGCATGCTGGAGATCAGGTCCTCCCGGTCATCGGGGTGGATATAGGTGCGGCGGACCTTGCCGGACTTCAGCAGGGTGGGAATGCCCAGAATGTGGTCGCCGTGCTTATGGGTCAGCAGGATATCCAGCTCTGCGTCAGGGTTGGTCAGCACGTTCTCCCGCAGGTAGGCGTAGAGGTCTGCTGCGCCGGAGCCGCCCATGGCGGTGTCAATGACCAGGGCTTCCTTGCCCAGATCCAGCACCCACAGGGTGTCCATGCCAAAGTCCATAACACGGGTGATGTTGTACTTTACCGGGTAGTGACTGAACATCATGTTGGGGTTTAGCTTGCCGTGCTGGGTCCGGGTGAGGGACTGGGTGAACATCCAGTTATAGGGGGTGCCGATGCTGTACACCCGCTCCCAGACCTTGTGGGGCTCCGGCATGGAACCGGCGGTAAAGCCCTCGTACTTCACGCAGGAGCAGCCGGCATCCTTCAGGGCCTGCACAGCCTTGGCGGTCTCAGCCTCGGGCATCTCGGGGTCATCCTTGCAGTGGTAGGCCCAGACAGGGGTGTTCTTGATGGCCTCAAAGGCGCCGGGGACGTTGTACCACTGGGCAGGCACCATGCCGCACATGGGGATGGCAGCGGCAAAGTAGTAGGGGTAGGCCAGGATCATGTTCCAGACACCGGTACCGCCCATGGACATACCCTCGATGTAGATACGGTCCGGGTCGATGCGGTGGGCAGCCACATAGCTGTCGATAGCAGACTTCAAGGCCGTAACGGTGTCCGGGTCGGTCCAGTTCTTGCCGGGGCACTGGGGTGCAAACAGGTAGGTGGGGTTCTTCTGGATCATTTCGTCAGAAATGTAGAAGGTGGCACCGTCGTTGGCGGTAAGCTGGGTGCCGTTGGGGCCCACACCGTCCTCACCGTGGAGGAAAACGATCAGGGGCAGCTTCCCCTTCAGGGCAGGGGCGTAACGGCGAGGGTTGTAGGCATAGTACTCCACCCCGGCAGCACTGCCGGCCTTGAAACGCTTGGCCAGCGCATTGCGGTCGGGGCTGTCCACCTTGACCAGACAGTTCTGGTCGGCGTCCTGGGCAAAGGCGATGCCACTGGTGCCCAGCACACTGGCAACAGCTGTAAAGGCGGCGGTGCTACGCATAAAGTCACGTCTGCTCAGTTCCATGGTCTTTTCTCCTTTTCTTAGTCGAAAAAATGAATACAGTTTGTGAATGCCGTACGGAAATCCCTCACCATATCAGATGAGAGTTGTCGTTAATATATTAATATATCAAAAAAGTACTGTCAAGAATGCGCCAAAAACTTTGGAGAAGGCTCTAAGCCGGGCTGTCGGGGTTTGTCAAAAATGACGAAGTCCATCCTGCCAAAAAGGGGCCGTTGCAAAATAGCTCTCTGAAAAAATATGCACAAAACCCGGAACCTTTTCAGGGCCAAAATGGCTCAAAAAGGGTTCCGGGTCTCTGTTTTTGCACTATTTCTTTGTGCTAGTTGCTATCGCATTTTTATTTTGCAACAGCCCCAAACATAAGAATATATTTTCCGCTGAAGATTGCCAGAGTGCAACGACAACGACCGCCGCCAGTGGCGGAAACAGGGAGGAGTTGTTGGGGCAGCGGCCAGCAAGACGCAAGTGCCACCCAAGGCACGAAGCGGATGCTGGGTGCCGCAACCCGATAGCTGAGGCCATTTCCAATCGTCCCGCGCCAAAGGCTTCTATTTTACTACCCTTGCAAACTCTGCGGCAAGGGCGGCATTCACCGAGCGGACGGCGTTGGCGTCCGGCTTGATGGCGGTGCGGTCGTAGGTGAACAGCCCGTTCACCTCGTCCTCCACGTCGGTCAGCTGGGTGTATACCAGCGCTGAAAGCCCTTTTTGCAGCTGCGGCAGCACCGTGCCCAGCTGCATTTTTTTGTACCGGGCGGTCAGCTCCTCCCGGCTTTTGGCTGTGCCGTAGCCGTAGGTCTTGCGGGGCGGCTCGTGCCCCGGCATGGGCCATGCAATGCCGCCGTACTCGCTCAGGGCTACGGTGCGGGTCTGCGGACGCACCCGCAAAGGGTAGAAGTAGTTGTGCAGGGAATATACATCCCCGCCGCCCTGATCGTACCAGCCGCTGGCTTCGTCCACAAGGCGGGTGTCGTCCAGTGCGCGGATGGCCTGTACTGCCCCGGCGGCATCGTACTGTCCCCAGCCCTCGTTAAAGGGCACCCAGCAGCCCACGCAGGGGTGGCAGCGCAGCGCCTGTACCGTATCTTCCAGCTCCCGGCGGTATTCGGTGCGGCTGCTTTCGCTGCCCCGGCTCAGCAGCCCCCACAGCGCCGCCTTGTCCGGCAGACGGCGCATAAGCGGCTGCAAAATATTGGTCAGGTAGGTGACGAACCACAGGTTATACTTGCTGCCGCCGTTGACCATATCCTGCCAGACTACAAGCCCCAGCCTGTCGCAGTGGTAGTACCAGCGCTGCGGCTCTATCTTTGCGTGCTTGCGCAGCAGGTTGTAGCCCAACGCCTTTACCTCGCTCAGCTCCCGTTCCACCGCCGCATCCGAGGGCGGGGTGTACAGTCCCTCCGGCCAGTAGCCCTGATCCAGCAGGCCGTTGAGCAGGATAGGCTTGTCGTTCAGGCAGAAGCGCAGCACGCCCCTTGCGTCCGGTGCGCAGCTCCACTTGCGCAGGGCAAAGTAGCTGTGCACAGTGTCGAACTGCTCTTCCTCTCCCTGCGTAGTGCCCACGGTCAAATCGTACAAAAAGGGCGTATCCGGGCTCCATGGGAAGAAATACTCGTCCGCAATATGCAGTGTCACCGTGCCGTCTTGGTCGGCCTCATCGCTGCCCCAGTCCTCGGCAATGGTCACACCCCCGGCGCGCACCACCGCCCACAGGTTCACCGCGCCGCCGAGTGCAGAGGTATGCACTTTCACAGTCACGGTGCGGGCATCGTAGTCCGGCATAACAGTGAGAGACTGGATGTAATTTTCCGGCACACGCTCCAGCCAGACGGTCTGCCAGATGCCGCTCTGCGCAGGGTAGAACATCCCGCCGGGCTGCAAGGTCTGCTTGCCCCGCGCCTGTGTGCCGTGGCCGGTGGGGTCCTGCACCGCCACCCACAGGCTGTTGCGGCCTGTGCCGTTGAGCTGCGCGGTGATATCCAGCGTAAAGGGCCAGTAGCCGCCCCGGTGACCGCCCACCAGATGGCCGTTCACCTGCACAGCGCAGGCGTAGTCCACCGCGCCAAAATGCAGCAGCACCCGTCCGCCCGTCCCGGCGGGCGGCGCAAAATATCGGTGGTAGTGCAGCCACTGCCCGGGCTGCAATGTGCGCCCCACCCCGGAGGCGCGGCACTCCGGCGCGTAGGGCACTAAGATCTCACCGTCCCAGCCCGCCGGGCGCTGTGCCGAGGCGGTGATGGCGTACTGCCACGGGCCGTTCAGGTTCTCGTAGCTGTCCCGGCGCATAGCGGGGCGGGGATATTCCGTCAAAGGATGCATACACTCACCAGCCTTTTCTACTCGTTTGCTCCATTCTAGCACAGCCCGGGGCGTTTGTATACCGGGGAACGGACGATTTTGAATGGCCGCCGCGTAGCTCTGGCCATCTTCAGCGGAAAATTATTTTTATATTTGCAATTCTGGAAAATCTGCGGATTTTCCAGAATTGCTTCTTCATGGGAGTAAAAAAGAGCCGCCGCACGGCGGCATGGCTGTGCGGCGGCTTTGTGAGAAGGTTGGAAATTGTTTAGTTCTCGGCCAGATTACCGGTATAAAGCTGGTAATACTTGCCCTTTTTGGCGATCAGCTCGTCGTGGCTGCCGCGCTCGATGATGCGGCCCTGCTCCAGCACCACGATGCAGTCTGCATTGCGGACGGTGGACAGGCGGTGCGCGATGACAAAGCTGGTGCGGCCGTACATCAGGCCGTCCATGCCGCGCTGCACCAGCGCCTCGGTGCGGGTATCAATGGAGGAGGTCGCCTCGTCCAAAATCAGCACCGGCGGGTCTGCAACGGCTGCGCGGGCAATGGCCAGCAGCTGGCGCTGTCCCTGCGAGAGGTTGGCGCCATCGCCGGTCAGCATGGTGTTGTAGCCCTCCGGCAGGCGCTTGATAAAGCCATCTGCGTTGGCAAGACGGGCGGCGGCGATGCACTCCTCATCGGTGGCCTCCAGCCGTCCGTAGCGGATGTTCTCCATCACCGTGCCGGTAAACAGGTGGGTGTCCTGCAGCACGATGCCCAGCGAGCGGCGCAGGTCGGCTTTTTTGATCTTATGGATGTTGATGCCGTCGTAGCGGATCTTGCCCTCCTGAATATCGTAGAAGCGGTTGATCAGGTTGGTGATGGTAGTCTTGCCCGCACCGGTAGAGCCGACAAAGGCGATCTTCTGCCCCGGACGGCCGTACAGGTTGATGTCGTGCAGCACCGTCTTTTCCGGCACATAGCCAAAGTCCACGTCCGTAAAGGTGATGTCGCCCGCCAGCTTGTGGTAGGTGGTGGTGCCGTCGTGGTGGGGATGCTTCCAGGCCCAGATGCCGGTGCGCTCGGTGGTCTCCATCAGCTCGTCATCCTTGCCATACTTGACGTTGACCAGGGTGACATAGCCTTCGTCGGTCTCGCTGGTCTCGTCCATCATCTTGAAGATACGCTCCGCACCGGCCAGTGCCATGATTACGCTGTTGGCCTGCATGGACACCTGGCTGATGGGCATATTGAAGCTCTTGTTCAGGGACAGGAACGCCATGACAGTACCCAGCGTGACGCCGCCCATGCCGGTGACAGCCATGGCTGCACCCACCAGAGCGCAGATGGCGTAGCTGATGTTGCCCAGCTGAGCGTTGACGGGCATCATGATGTTGGCGAAGCTGTTGGCCTGCTTGGCGCTGTCCTTGAGCTTGTCGTTCAGCTCGCGGAAGCCCTCGAGGGCCTTCTGCTCGTGGGTGAAGACCTTGACGACCTTCTGGCCTTCCATCATCTCTTCGATGTAGCCGTTCACTTTGCCGAGGTCGCGCTGCTGTGCGATGAAGAACTTGCCGCTCTGCTGGGTGATCTTCTTGGAGCAGAAGAGCATCAGGGCTACCATCAGCATGGTAACGATGGTGAGCTGCCAGCTCAGCATGCACATGCTGGCAAAGACGGAAACGATGGTGATGGCGCTGGACACCAGCTGGGGGATGCTCTGGCTGAGCATCTGGCGGAGGGTATCCACGTCGTTGGTGTAGACGGACATGATGTCGCCGTGCGGATGGGTGTCAAAGTAGCTGATGGGCAGGCTCTCCATGTGGGTGAAGAGCTGGGTGCGCAGGTTGCGCAGGGTACCCTGGGTGACGTTGACCATGATGCGGGCGTTGAGCCAGGCGGCGAGGATGCCCACCACATAGATGCAGCCGACGCGCACCAGTGCACCGGCCAGCGGTGCAAAGCTGGGGTCCTGCTGCTGGGTCATGGGGATGATATAGTCGTCGATAAGGGTCTGCAGGAACAGGCTTGCCTGCACATTGGCCAGCGCACTGACCACGATGCAGATGAGCACGAGGATGCAGTGAGGCAGATAGTGCTGGAACACCTCTGCCATGATGCGCTTGAGCAGCTTGCCCGGGTTCTCGACCTTCGGACGCGGGCCTCCCATGCCGCGGGGGCCGGGGCCATGGACGACTTTTGCTTTCTGTTCTGCCATTACTGCTCACCTCCCTGCTTGTCGAAGTCGCCGCCGCCCTGAGTCTGGCTGTTGTAGACTTCCTGATAGATCGCGTTGTTCTTCAGCAGTTCCTCGTGGGTGCCGAGGCCGTTGATCTGGCCGTTGTCCAGCACGAGGATGCGGTCGGCATCCTGCACCGAGGAAATGCGCTGTGCAATGATGATCTTGGTGGTGCCGGGGATCTCCTCCCGGAACGCCTTCCGGATCTTTGCGTCGGTGGCGGTATCCACGGCACTGGTGGAGTCGTCGAGGATGAGGACCTTCGGCTTGCGCAGCAGGGCGCGGGCGATGGTCAGACGCTGTTTCTGGCCGCCGGACACGTTGGAGCCGCCCTGCTCGATCCAGGTGTTGTACTTGTCCGGGAAGCGCTCGATGAACTCATCGGCGCAGGCCAGCTTCGCCACACGGATGCACTCTTCCTCGCTGGCGTTCTCATTGCCCCAGCGGAGGTTGTCGAGGATGGTGCCGGAGAACAGGACGTTCTTCTGGAGCACCATGGAGACCTCATGGCGGAGGACGTCGAGGTTATAATCCCGGACATCCACGCCGCCCACGCTGACGGTGCCGGTCTCGGCGTCGTACAGGCGGGGGATGAGCTGCACCAGACTGGACTTTGCGCTGCCGGTGCCGCCGATGATGCCCAGTGTCTCGCCGGGCTTGATGTCAAAGGTGATGTCGTTCAGGACAGGCTGGCCGGAACCGTGCTTGTACTTGAAGGTGACGTGGTCGAAGCGGATGCTGCCGTCCTTGACTTCCTGCACGGGAGCCTTGGCGGGGGGAAGGTCGGTCTTCTCGTCCAGGACTTCCACGATACGCTTTGCGGAAGCAGCGGACATGGAGATCATGACGAAAGCCATGCTCAGCATCATCAGAGCCATCAGGATGTTCATGATGTAGCCGAACAGAGCATTCAGCTGGCCGGTGGTCAGCGCGCCGTGCAGGATGTACTTTGCGCCGAACCAGCTCAGGGCAATGTTGCAGCCGTAAATAGCCGTCAGCATGGCGGGGTTGTTGAAGCTCAGACGGCTCTCTGCGTTGACGAACTGCTGATACAGACCCTCGCAGGCTTTGGTGTACTTCTCGTTCTCGAAGCCCTCGCGGACGAAGCTCTTGACCACGCGGATAGCGGAGACGTTCTCCTGCACGGAGGAGTTCAGGTTGTCGTAATTCTTGAAAACACGGTCAAAAATTTTGAAGGTGGGGACCATGATGCTTGCCAGCACGGCCAGCAGGAAGGCGATGGCCACCACGAAGATGAGGGCCAGAGGGCCGCCGATGCTGAGCGCCATGATGAGTGCGAACACCAGATGGACCGGGGCGCGCACACACATGCGCTCCATCATCTGGAAGGCGTTCTGCAGGTTGGTCACGTCGGTGGTCATACGGGTGACGAGGCCGGCGGTGGAGAATTTGTCGATGTTGGAGAAGGAGTAGTGCTGGATGTTCTCATACATCGCGTCACGCAGGTTGCCGGCAAAGCCGGTGGACGCCTCGGCGGCGTACTTGCCGGCCAGAACGCCCAGCAGCAGAGCAATGGCCGCCACTGCGAAGGTGAGCAGGCCGTATTTGACGATGGCGTTCATATCGCCCTTTTCAATGCCAAGGTCGATGATGAACGCCATGATGGTGGGCAGCAGGATGTCCATGACTGCTTCCAGTGCGGAAAACATCGGCGTCAGGATAGCGGCGCGTCTGTATTCGCCCAGATGGGAAGCAAGCTTCTTTATCATACTTTGAGCCTCCTTTGATAAATTGTTTGGTACGGAACAATTTTATACAAAACAATATTAAAGTCAATGCTTTTTCCAAAGTTTCGGAAAAAGTTCATATTTGTTTCACTTTAGGCCGAGATACAACTTATTCAGCAGCCGCAGCAGCTCGGTGTTTTCTTCTTCGGTGAGCAGGCCGGCCACATATTCATCGGTCTGGTGGAAGGCCCGCATGGTGTCCTCGTGGAACTGACGGCCTTTTTCGGTGAGGACCAGCTGCTTGAGGCGGGCGTCCTGCTCCACGCTCCGGCGGGTGATGTAGCCCTTGCGCTCCATGAGCTGCAGGATGTTGGTGACAGTGGAACGGGTGATGGAGAACTCCCGCTCGATGTCCCGCTGGAACACCGGGGTCTCAGAGTGCCGGTAAAGATACTCCATGATCCAGCCGTGCATGGGAGTCACAGCCTCCACGCCATTGGTGCGGGCAATCTGGCCTATCTTGCGGAAAATAAGGTTGTTCACCCGGCGCAGCTGGGCCGGGATGACCTGCGGCGCCTCCCACGGCGGCGCGATGGGGGTGCAGGCGGGTTCAAAGGCTTGGTTCATAGTATCATCCTTCTGGTTTGGCTTTTGCTGTGAATGTTCGAACGCCGAACTGTTTCACATAAAACTGTTCGATACAGGACTATTATGCTCCAAAAAAAGAGGGCTGTCAACCCTCTTTGGATGATTCGTCCCACTGGCCCAGCCCGGTGAGGATGGAAACGGCCACCTCGGGCTTATTCGTGACCACAAGCTCCGGGTCCAGCCGGAACAGCTGGCGCAGGTCGTCCCGGCTGTCCACGCCCACCGGCCAGGGCGCGACCTTGAAGCCGTGGGCGTGGGCGTTGGGGACAAGATCTTTGTCCCGGAAAAAGGCGTGGTACTCCGGCCCGACGTAATCCACCGGGAAGCCGAACTGGGCCACATAGTTCACAAAATCCGTCTGATAATAATACTGCTGCAGAATTTCGGCCAGGTTCATGCCGGGGAAGATGGAGTAGAGAAAATCGAGACGGTCTTTCAGGTAGTAGATGAGGACGCTGTTCTCTTCGTCCAGACTGCTGGGGTCTTCCAGCAGAGCGGCCGCTTCGCTGAGGGCCTGGGGGCTGGAAAGCTTCTCCACGAGAGGGTCGGTCTTCTTGAGGCCCAGCTTCTCCCAGAAGGTGGCCGGCTGGCTGAGCTGGGATTCGGGGCTGAGGGTCATGGCGCAGGTGGCCATCTGGGGCATCCGCTCCTTCACCCGGCGGAGGGTGCCGTACTCGAAGGAGGTGAGCACGGCCTTTTCTTCCAGCCCGGCGTCAAGGACGGCGTCGATGACCCGGTCCACGATCTCTTCGTCCCGGTCCAAGTAGGGCTTCAACTCAATATGTACCATCCTGAAGTCCTGCGCGGCTTCCAGAACCTCTTCGAGGGTGGGGATCTTTTCGCCCGCGAACTCCGGGCTTTTCCATTTTCCGAAATCCAGCTGACGCAGGTCGTCGAAGTCCATATCCGGGATGTTGCCGTGGACGCCGGTCTTGAGGTCGGTGAGGTAGTCGTGGGCCACCACGAGATGACGGTCCCTAGTGATTTGAACGTCACACTCGAAGCCGTCCGCACCCAGCGTCTTTGCCAGCCGGAACGCGGTCAGCGTGTTTTCGGGGGCCAGATGGGACGCGCCGCGATGGGCGATGATGAGAGGGCGCATGGCATGGACCTCCTTAAAAGACAAAAGTTGAAAAATGCGATGCCGTTACCCATGATACACGTTTTCACAAATTTCGTCAATGACGGCGTTTCGGTCAGCAAGGCAGGCGAAAATGGGGCGAAAGTACGACTTTTGCCGTCAAAACGACGAAAATTTAAGCTGGATTTTAGCACTTTTCACGAGAAAAAACCAAAAATCGGCTCATTTCTCTCCCATCTGTTTCTTCCCAACGGACAATTCCTGTGATAAGATTATAGTGTAATGAGTAGACAACCTCTCAGTCTCGCTGGCGCTCGACAGCTCCCCTGCCGAGGGGAGCCTCTGGCGAAGAGGCGAGGCTTTACGGAATGCCAAGGCCTCCCCTCGTTAGGAGCAACAACGACGACCGCCGCCAGTGGCGGAAACAGGGAGTCGCTGTTGGG
>OKSR01000520.1_pt1 | contig 18563 bp, 13 predicted proteins | sample 1606491 | NCBI WGS metagenome assembly OKSR01 (sample SAMEA3879605, study PRJEB24766) | human gut metagenome | biome: human-associated habitat; feature: feces | place: USA | collected 1985/1987 | reverse complement strand
ATAAGAAACCGGAAAGCCTCAGGTACGATGCCTGAGGCTTTTTGGTGTCCGGTAGGACTTTTCAGAATTTATAAAACCTCAAGATTCATTTTAGAATTAAATTAGAATTCGTACACATTCTGTACATATTTTTTCTGTAATATGTATTTCAGATAGTTGATGAACTCACTATCTCCCCCCTCATAAGAAATTGAAAAGCCTCAGGTATAACACCTGGGGCTTTTCGATTCTCCGATAAGACTTGACGACAGACCGATATCCGTGGTTATAATGTAAGAATGATAATCCCACGATATGCGAATAGAGGGTAGAATTGTGAGAGTGCGCAGCACGGAACAATTCGTAGGCATCAAAGGCGGGACATCATAAAGATACGAACACAAATTTATAGAAAGAACAGAAATTACAAAATGAACAAAATCAAATCACAGCTTCACGAATGGAAAGAAGCGTTGAAAAACATCACATTAAAAAATTGTGTCATAACCTTATTGGGAAGTTTTATTCTGGCATTTGGATTATATCATGTACACTCCATCTCCGGTGTTACCGAGGGTGGTGTACTGGGGGCAACCCTGTTACTGGAGCATTGGACCGGCATTTCTCCGGCGTTAACCGGAGGTATTATGAACGTGTTATGCTATGTGCTGGGATGGAAGCTGTTGGGTAAGGAATTCATCGCTTATTCCGCACTGGCTACGGTGGGATTTTCCGGTATGTATAAGATATGCGAACAATTCCCGCACCTGTGGCCCGGACTGGCGGACATGCCCCTTGTGGCAGCCCTGGTGGGTGCACTGTTTGTTGGTGTGGGTGCCGGACTGTGCGTGCGCGTCGGCGGAGCCCCCAGTGGAGACGATGCCCTGGCCATGAGTATTTCCCATGCCACCGGCTGGAAGATTCAGTGGGTCTATCTGCTGTCGGATCTGATCGTGCTGGTCATGTCCTTGAGCTATATCCCGGTGAGACGGATCGGCTATTCCCTCTTCACCGTTCTGTTGTCCGGTCAGCTGATCGGGTTTGTACAGAACTTTAACCGCACACAGGAGACCGGTGCGGATTGTGTGACGGAAAACTGAGAAAATTGGGATCGAAAAATTATAGGTGGTACATTTGCGGAAAATAGAGTAAAATATACCGTAGTATGCAAAGATTTTCGGAATAACCATGGGATATCCGATATCGGTATAGAAAGGTGGACACCTGTATGAACAGAAAATTAACAGAACTTTTGGATAAACTGGAATATGAACAGGTATGCGGAAAAACGGAGCGGGAGATCACAGCTGTAGTCTATGACTCCCGTAAAGTCATTCCGGGATGCCTGTTCATTTGTATTAACGGAGCCAATTTTGACGGACATGATTTTGCCGCACAGGTGGCTGCACAGGGCGCCGGGGTGCTGGTGGTACAAAAGGACATAGAGCTTCCTGCGGATGCGGATGTGACTGTGATCAAAGTAGCGGATACCCGATATGCCATGGCATTTATCTCCGCAGCCTGGTTCGGCCATCCGGCAGAGAAACTGAAAGTTATCGGTATCACGGGTACCAAGGGCAAGACCACGACCACTTACCTGGTGAAATCCATTCTGGAGAATGCCGGCTATAAAGTGGGACTGGTGGGAACCATCGAGGTGATCATCGGAGACGAACATATTCATGCAAATAACACCACACCGGAATCTTACCTGTTACAGGAGTATTTTGCCCGCATGGTAGATGCCGGACTGGATACGGTAGTTATGGAAGTATCTTCCCAGGCGCTGATGCTGCACCGCACCCAGGGATTTGTATTCGATTACGGCATTTTTACAAATCTGGAGCCGGATCATATCGGTCCAAATGAACATGCAAGCTTTGAGGAATATCTGCACTGCAAGGGTTTGTTGTTCAAACAGTGCAAGGTGGGAATCGTTAACGGTGATGATGAACACTGGCAGGCAGTGACGGAGGGACATACCTGTGCACTGGAGAGCTTCGGCATGGGAGAGCACTGCATGCTGCGGGCCGAGAACCGGCAGCTGGTGCACAAGCCCGGAGAACTGGGAGTGACCTTCCATGTGACCGGTCTGATGAATTTTGCTGTGGAAGTACCCATGCCCGGCAAATTCAGTGTGTACAATGCGCTGGCAGCCATTGCCATCTGCCGTCATTTTAAGGTGGATGAGGAAAATATCAAAAAGGCACTGTTACAGGCAAAAGTAAAGGGTCGTATCGAGATGATCAAGGTTTCTGACCAATTTACTCTGCTGATCGACTATGCCCATAACGCCATGGCACTGGAAAGCCTGTTAACCACACTGCGGGAGTATGAACCCCACAGACTGGTCAGCCTGTTTGGCTGCGGCGGTAACCGTTCCAGACAGCGTCGTTTCGAGATGGGAGAGGTCAGCGGCAGGCTGGCGGATCTGACGATCATTACTTCCGACAATCCCCGGTTCGAGGAGCCGCAGGATATTATCAACGATATCAAGACCGGTATGGCGAAGACGGACGGAAAATATGTAGAGATCTGCGACCGCAAGGAAGCCATTACTTATGCCATTGAACACGGAGAACCCGGCGATATTATTGTACTGGCGGGAAAAGGGCACGAAGACTACCAGGAGATCAAAGGCGTGAAGCATCCCATGGATGAACGGGATCTGATCCGGGATATCCTGGCAGAGGGACATATCCCCGGATCGGCAGCGGGTCAGGGCCTATAAGACAGTTTTCCGGGATCCCGGTGAACAGAGAGGAAAACAGATTGCGTACGTTATATGCGGATATCATTGTAGATATCTCTCATGAAAAACTGGATAAGACATTTCAGTACCGGGTACCGGAGAGACTGCGGGACAGATTGGAGCCGGGAGCCTGTGTTATGATCCCTTTCGGCAATGGAAACCGTCTGATCAAGGGTTATGTGGTCAGTATAGGGGATCAGTGTCAGTTCGCTCCGGAGAAGATCAAGGAGATCGCAGGACTGCCGGAAAAAGAGACCGGTGTAGAAGATAAAATGATCGCACTGGCTGCCTGGATCCGACGCAATTACGGTTGTACCATGATCCAGGCTCTGAAGACGGTCCTGCCGGCGAAGCAGACCGTGAAGAAACTGGAGCACAGACAGCTGGTGCGCCTGATGAATAGAGAGGAGCTTCTGTCACTCTTAGGAGAATGCGAGCGCAAAAAACAGGTGGCAAAGGCCAGACTGTTAAAAGCTCTGTCGGAGCAGGAGACGATTCCCTATGAGTGGATCACCGGGAAATTGGGCGTCAGCGCCGCTACGGTAAACAGTATCGTAAAAGTGGGCGCCGCGAAACTGGTCAGCTCCGAGAGCTACCGGAACCCCGTGAAGGTACAGGCGGGAGAGACGACGCATAATACACTTAGCTCGGAACAGCAGACCATCGTTACGGAAGTGCTTACGGATTTTGATGCCGGCAGAAGACAGACATATCTGATCCATGGCATCACCGGCAGCGGCAAAACGGAAGTGTATATGCAACTCATCGGCGAGATGATCAAAAGAGGTCGCCAGGCGATCGTGCTGATCCCGGAGATCGCTCTGACCTACCAGACGCTGCTACGGTTCTATCAGAGATTCGGTGACCGGGTCAGTGTGATGAATTCCACATTGTCTCCCGGAGAAAAATATGATCAGTGCGAGCGTGCAAAAGCAGGCGAGATCGATGTGATCATAGGTCCGAGATCCGCACTTTTTACCCCATTCCCCAATCTGGGCCTGATCGTCATGGATGAGGAACAGGAGAACAGTTACAAAAGTGAGAGTACTCCCAAATACCATGCCAGAGAGACGGCAATGGAAGTGGCGAAGCTGTACAAAGCCAGCGTAGTGCTGGGATCGGCGACCCCTTCCTTAGAGGCGTATTACCGCGCCGGAAAGGGAGAATACAGGCTGTTCCATCTGACAAAACGCCTGACCGGCGGAGAACTGCCCACGGTACACACGGTGGATCTCAGGCAGGAGCTTAAGGAGGGCAACCGTTCTATTTTCAGCAGGAAGTTACAGGAACTGATGACAGACCGGCTAAGCAAGGGGCAGCAGACCATCCTGTTTTTAAATCGAAGAGGGTATGCGGGATTCGTATCCTGTCGTGCCTGCGGTGAAGTTATGAAATGCCCACACTGTGATGTCTCCCTCTCGGAACATAAAGGGGGAAGGCTGATCTGCCATTATTGCGGCTATACACAACCCTTGCCAAAGCTATGCCCGAAGTGCGGATCCAAATATATTCTGGGATTCAAAGCAGGTACCCAGCAGATTGAAGATAAATTGAAAGAACTGTATCCGGGGGTGCGGACGCTTCGGATGGATGCGGATACTACCCGGACGAAGGACAGCTATGAGAAAATTCTGTCAGCATTTTCAAACGGAGAGGCCGATGTGCTCATCGGCACCCAGATGATCGTGAAGGGACATGATTTTCCGAAGGTGACATTGGTAGGGATCCTGGCGGCAGATCTGTCCTTAAACGCATCGGATTACCGTGCCGGAGAGCGGACATTTCAGCTGCTGACCCAGGCGGTGGGCAGAGCAGGCAGAGGGGTGCTTCCGGGAGAAGCGGTGATCCAGACTTATCAGCCGGATCATTATGCCATTACCTGCGCGGCAGCCCAGGATTATAAAAGCTTTTATGAGGAAGAAATCCTGTACAGAGAGCTGTCGGGATATCCTCCCGCAGCACATATGCTGGCGGTGCAGATCTATGGCAAAGAGGAAGAAAATGTAAAACAGCTTGCCCGGAGGCTGACAGATGTGGTAAAGTCTAATATGGACTTTTTGCAGATATTGGGACCGACCCCGGCAAATATCAGCAAAATCAATGATATTTACCGGTATGTGTTCTATGCGAAGCATGCGGAGTATGATACGCTGGTGGCGGTAAAAGACTGTGTGGAGGAGACTTTGAGACAGTGGCAGCCAAGACAGCTGAGTATACAATTCGACTTTGACCCGGTAAACGTGTTATAGGAGGTAATAACTGTGGCAATCAGAAATATTCGTGAATATGGAGATGAGGTACTGAAAAAGACCTGTAAGGAAGTCAAGGAGATGACTCCCCGGACGAAGGAATTGATCGAGGATATGTTAGAGACTATGTATGACGCCAACGGCGTAGGACTGGCTGCTCCCCAGGTGGGCATACTTAAGAGAATTGTGGTGATCGACACCACCGGAGAGGATCCGTATATTCTTATCAATCCCCGGATCGTGGAGAGCAGCGGAGAGCAGACCGGACAGGAAGGGTGCTTAAGTGTTCCCGGGAAGTTTGGTATTGTGACCAGACCCAATTATGTGAAAGCGGTAGCTTTGGATGTCAATATGAAACCCATCGAAGTAGAGGGTACGGAATTATTGGCAAGAGCCATCTGCCACGAACTGGATCACCTGGATGGACATCTCTATGTGGAGAAGGCGGAAGGTCCTCTGCAGGACATGACCTATGAGGATGAGGAAGAAGAATAAGTATTCCGGGAAGGAGATAAGCTATGCAGATCGTATTTATGGGAACCCCTGATTTCGCAGTGGGAGCTCTGGAGGCTTTGATCGCACAGGGACATGAGATCACCGCAGTGGTGACCCAGCCGGACAAGGCAAAGGGAAGAAGCGGGCAGTTACAGTTTCCGCCGGTGAAGGAATGTGCTGTAAAACACGGTATCCCGGTATTCCAGCCTCGTCGGATCAAGACTCCCGAGGCTATGGAAGAATTGAAAAAATATCCCGCAGATGTCTATATTGTGGCAGCCTTCGGACAGATCCTGTCTCAGGAGATCCTGGATCTGCCGAAGTACGGATGCCTGAATATCCACGCATCCCTGCTTCCGAAATACCGTGGGGCATCTCCGATCCAGAGAGTGATCATCGACGGGGAGACGGAGACCGGTGTGACCATCATGCAGATGAATGCAGGACTGGACACCGGAGATATGTTGTATCAGAAGAAGATTCCCATTACTTCGGAAGATACTTTTGAAACATTGCACGACAAGCTTATGGTGCTCGGCGGAGAAGCGATCACCGAGGCATTGCCGCTCTTAGAAGCAGGAAAGCTGACTCCGGAGAAACAGGACGATGCAAAGACCTGCTATGCGGCACTGATCACCAAAGAAATGGGCAGACTGGACTTCACCAAAACGGCAGCCGAACTGGACAGACTGATCAGAGGACTGACACCCTGGCCCAGTGCCTACACATTTTATCGCGGAAAACAGTTAAAGATCTGGAAGGCGATTCCCATGGTGACGGCTCACAGGGAAGCCCCGGGAACGATCCTTACGGTGAATAAGGATTCCTTTGAGGTGGCAGCGTCGGAAGGCGGTCTGAAGGTCATGGAATTGCAGCTGGAAGGCAAAAAACGTATGACAGCCCATGATTTCCTGTTAGGCGTGAAGGTACAGCCTGGAGAGATCCTGGGGGAGTGATAAACAATCCAGGCAATTAGAAAGGAGACTTTGCTATGTACGGTGGTTATTATGGATATGGTTATTATTTTGACCCCACGTATTTTCTGGTACTGATCGGACTGGTGTTATGCCTTGGGGCCAGTGCGCTGGTGAATTCCACCATGCGAAAATACAGTAAGGTCCGGAATATGAGAGGAATTACGGGAGCGGAAGCTGCCCGGAATCTTCTCAATAGAGAAGGCTTGTATAACGTACAGATCGAGTGTCTGAACGCAAACGACGGCGATCATTACGATCCCCGGACAGATACCGTAAGACTGTCATATAATAATTATAACGGAACCTCAGTCACCGCAGTCAGTGTGGCTGCTCATGAGTGCGGACATGCGATCCAGCATGCCCACGGCTATGCACCTATGAGTATTCGTGCGGCACTGGTACCGGTGGTGAACATCGGAAGCAACTTAAGTATTCCCCTGATTTTCTTAGGAGTACTGCTCAGCTGGAACCAGACATTGATCCAGCTGGGAATCTGGGCATTTGCCCTGACCGTGATCTTCCAGCTGGTGACACTTCCTGTGGAATTCAATGCCTCCCGCAGAGCAATCGTGAAGGTGGAGGAATACGGACTGTTAGGCAGTGAAGAAGTAAGCGGTGGTAAAAAGGTGCTGACAGCGGCAGCCCTTACCTATGTAGCGGGAGCAGCATCCTCCGCATTACAGCTGCTTCGTCTGATCCTGTTGTATGGCGGTAACCGCAGAAGGAGAGACTAAGCATGGGGAAGCCTGCAACCACCGATACAAGAGAGATTATTGTGGAGATCCTGCTGGACCTGGAAAAGGGGCAGGATTTTTCCCATAAATTAATAAAAGCAGTGCTGGATAAATACGATTACCTGGATCCCAGAGATAAGGCATTTATCAAGAGAGTTACAGAGGGTACCATAGAGAGACAGCTGGAGCTGGATTATTATCTGAACCGGTTTTCTTCCGTTCCGGTCCGCAAGATGAAGCCTCTGATCCGTTGTCTGCTCCGCATGAGTACCTATCAGATCCTGTATATGGATGCGGTGCCGGACAGTGCGGTATGCAATGAAGCCTGCAAGCTTGCGGCAAAGCGCGGCTTTCGTACTCTGAAGGGGTTTGTCAATGCCGTCCTGCGAAATATATCCCGTAGCAAGGACAAAATGCCCCTGCCGGATCCTGCGGATCCTGTAAAATATTTCAGCGTAAAATATTCCATGCCGGAATGGATCGTGAATCTGTGGCTTCCGGTATACGGCACGGAGGGAACGGAAACACTTCTCATGGGACTGCTTAAGATTCATCCGGTATCTCTGCGTTTTTGCCTGGAATTGTCGGAAACGGACCGTGAGGATCTTAAGAAAAAGATAGAGGCTACAGGGGTCCACTTAAGCGCACATAAGGAACTTCCCTATGTATATCTGGCGGAAAATCTGGAAAACGTCAGCGAGCTGCCCGGATTTGCCGAAGGAAAATTCACTGTACAGGATGCTTCTTCTGCCCTGGCGGTAAAAGCAGCAAAAATAAAGCCGGGAGACTTTGTTATGGATCTGTGTGCGGCACCGGGAGGCAAGACGATCCTGGCGGCAGAATATACGAAAGAGGCGGGACATGTGTTATCCCGCGATGTGTCAGAATATAAGACGGCTTTGATCCTTGAGAATCTGGAGCGCATGCACCGCACCAATGTGAAAGTGGAAGTGCATGATGCCACGGTTTATGACGCAGAGCAAGAAGCATCTGCGGATGTTGTGTTGATGGATGTCCCTTGTTCGGGCTTAGGTGTCATGGGCAAAAAGAGAGACATTAAATATCATGTGACACCGGAAGGCCTTAAATCTATCCATGAACTGCAGAGGCAGATCGTGGAAACTGGATGGCGGTATGTGAAGCCGGGTGGCGTGTTGTTGTACAGCACCTGCACTATCAACAGAGAAGAGAATCAGAACATGGCAGCATGGATCACGGAAAAGTTCCCGTTCGTTTTAGAGGAGGAGAGACAACTTCTGCCGGGAACGGATGAGACCGACGGATTCTACTTTGCAAGGCTGCGCAGAAGAACGTGAGATATAAGACATGGATAGTAAAAAAGATATCAAATCCCTGAATCTGGAGGAACTGAAGACCGAACTGGAGAGTATGGGAGAGAAAGCTTTCCGGGCAAAACAGATGTATGAGTGGATGCATGTGAAGTTAGCGAGAAGCTTTGACGAGATGACCAATCTCTCCGCAAAATTCAGGGAACAATGCAAGGAAAAGTATGAATATACCTGTGTAAAGCCTGTCAGAATACAGGAGTCGAAGATCGACGGAACGAAAAAGTTTTTATTTGAACTGTCTGACGGCAATGTGGTGGAAAGCGTGTGGATGCAGTACAAACACGGCAACAGTGTGTGCATTTCTTCCCAGGTGGGATGTCGGATGGGCTGCAGATTCTGTGCGTCCACCCTGGATGGACTGGAGCGGAACCTGACGCCTTCGGAGATGTTAGATCAGATCTATGCCATCACGAGACTGACGCAGGAACGGGTCTCTAATGTGGTAGTCATGGGAACCGGAGAACCCATGGACAATTATGATAATATTCTAAAGTTTCTGCATCTGCTGACGGATGAGAATGGATTAAACATCAGCCAGAGAAATGTTACGGTGTCCACCTGCGGAATCGTGCCGAGAATGCGACAGCTGGCAGATGAGAAGCTGCAGATTACCCTGGCATTGTCACTGCATGCAACCACAGATGAAAAAAGAAGAAAACTGATGCCCATTGCCAACAGGTATTCCATCAAAGAACTGATGGAAGTCTGCAGGTATTATTTTGAACAGACCGGGCGCCGGATCACTTTTGAATACAGTCTGGTAGGCGGTGTGAACGACACGGAAGAGGATGCCAAAGAGCTGATCGCTCTGGCAAAGCCTTTATGCTGTCATATTAACCTGATTCCGGTAAACCCGATTAAAGAGCGGGACTTCGTGCAGTCGGATACCGGGCATATTCAGGCGTTTAAAAATAAACTTGAAAGTAAGAAGATACATGTTACAATTAGAAGAGAGATGGGCCGGGATATTGACGGAGCCTGCGGACAGTTAAGGCGTCGTCATACACAGGAGATGCAGAACCCGGACGGACTCTCACAGGAGGAAAATTGACGTGCTCAAGACGTTTTCCATAACCGATATCGGAAGGAAAAGAAAAGTAAATCAGGACTATATCTATACCTCTGAGGAACCGGTGGGAAATCTGCCCAACGTGTTTATTGTAGCGGACGGTATGGGCGGACATAATGCGGGAGATTATGCGTCCAAAGTGACAGTAGAGACCATGCTGGCTGAGATGCAGAGTTCTTTTGAAAAAAATCCCACGCTGATTTTCCGCAGAGCGATCGAGGAAGCCAATGAGTTGATCCGCAGGAGAGCCGGCGAAGACAAGAAGCTGGAAGGAATGGGAACGACGGTTGTGGTGGCATCCTGCATGGGCAGATTTTTACAGGTGGCCAATGTGGGTGACAGCAGACTTTATGTGGTGAATCGTGAGATACGGCAGATTACGAGGGATCATTCTCTTGTAGAGGAAATGGTACGCATGGGCGGATTAGACCGTGCGGATGCAAGAAATCATCCTGACAAGAATATTATTACCAGAGCGGTAGGTGCGGAGGATCATGTAGAGCCGGACTTTTTTACCGTAGAACTCAGGGAAGGCGATACTGTCCTTATGTGTTCGGACGGACTGACTAATATGCTGGAAGATGAAGAGATCCGCATGATCATCAGTGGTGCAAGAGATCTTGTGGAGAAAGCAGAGCGTCTGGTAGAGGCAGCCAATGCAAACGGCGGCAGAGACAATATCAGTGTTATCCTTATTGAGCCGTGCGCATAAGACAGATAATACTCTTAGTTACTTAGGTTATATAAGAATGGAGAGCAATAATGATCAAAATAGGAATGATGATCGGCGATCGCTATGAGATCCTGGAGAAAATCGGAACCGGCGGTATGTCAGATGTCTATAAAGCAAAATGTCATAAGTTGAACCGATATGTGGCGATCAAGGTATTGAAGCAGGAATTCAGCGAGAATGCTAATTTTGTATCCAAATTCCGTATTGAGGCCCAGGCGGCAGCAGGACTGATGCATCCCAATATCGTAAATGTCTATGATGTAGGGGAAGAAAACGGAATCTACTATATTGTAATGGAACTGGTGGAGGGCATTACCCTCAAAAAGTACATTGAGAAAAAGGCCCGTCTGTCTTACAAGGAAGCAGTAAGCATTGCCATCCAGGTGAGTATGGGCATTGAGGCAGCACATAATAATCATATTATTCACCGGGATATCAAACCGCAGAATATCATTATTTCCAAAGACGGCAAAGTAAAAGTCACGGATTTCGGTATTGCCAAGGCAGCGACCAGTAATACGATCACTTCCAATGTAATGGGAAGTGTACACTATACGTCTCCGGAACAGGCCAGAGGCGGTTACAGTGATGAGAAGAGTGATATCTATTCACTCGGTATCACCATGTTCGAAATGCTTACGGGAAGAGTCCCCTTCAATGGGGAGACGACGGTAGCGATCGCCATCAAGCATATTCAGGAAGAAATGCCTTCTCCCAAGGAATTCGTGCCGGAGATCCCTTCCAGCGTTGCAAGTATTGTATTAAAGTGTTGTCAGAAATCACCGGATCGCAGATATCAGAACATGGCAGAACTGATTGCAGACCTGAAGCAGTCCCTGATCAATCCGGAGGAGGACTTTGTCGTGAACAAGGATCCGGATATGGAAGGCGGCACCCGGATGATCTCCGATGAAGATATGGCACAGATCAAGAGAAAAGTTCCGTATCAGAGTGGCCGGGAGTATGAAGAACAGGATCATGATGAGACGATGCGCCTACGTTCCGATACAGAAGCCATGTATGAGAATGATGAAGAGGCAGAGGGAGAGGATGATTATGATTACGATCCCAAGATGGAACGCGTGACAACGGTTCTGGCAATCGTTGCGGGAGTGGTGATCTGTATTATTCTGATCGTACTGGCGGTGAAGATCTTCGGCGGGAAAAAGAACGAAGACAATAATCCTTCCGGTCCGATCATCACTACGGAGGAAACAAAAGAAGAGGCAGAGAAAGTCACCATGCCGGATGTGAAGGGCATGAATGTGGATGATGCGAGAAATACACTGACCGGACTGGGAATTCTGACGGAAGTTGTATATGAGGAATCTGATTCCGTGGCAGAAGGTGTGGTGATCAGTACCGACGTCAGCGTGGGTGCCCAGATTGACAAGGGCAGCAAGGTAACACTTACGGCAAGCGCCGGAACCCAGGGCGTAGAAGTTCCGAATGTGGTGGGACTTACTTTTGACGAGGCGAATACACAGCTGGTAAGCAAGGGCTTTTTGGTCAATAAGACAGAGGATTATTCCGACACCATAGAAGCAGGACGCGTGATCGCCCAGACTCCCGCAGATGGAAATAAGGCGCCGAAAGGCAGTGTGATCACCGTTACCGTAAGCCTGGGAAAGGAAGATACGAAGATCCGCGTGCCGAACCTGATCGGACTGTCAGAGCAGGATGGTACGGTGGAAGCAAGCGAGGCCGGACTGACAGTAGGCAGTGTGACCCATATTTACAGCGATGAAGTGGGAGAGGGCATGATCTGCTATCAGAGCTATTCCCATGGTTCCTATGTGGATCAGGGAACCTCCATTGATATTAAGGTGAGCCAGGGCGCACAGAAAGTGACTTATAAGTGCAATGTCAGCATTGCGGCACCGACGACTTCCGAGGCACCCAAGTATGTATCGGGAATGGAAGTCGGTATCACCCTGGTGGCGGATGACGGCACTGTGCTGATGGATACGAAGGTTACCACCTTCCCGGTAGCAACCAATATCAACGGCATCGCCTCCTCCGGCGGTACGCTTACCATGACCTATCAGGTGACAACGGAGGGAACCACTACAACGGATACAGATGGCAATACCATTAATGTTCCCGGCACCACGGAGAACCAGTCCTTTACCCGAAGAGTGGAATTCGTGAAGGAATAATGCAAAGGCAGGAACTATGAAGGGCAAGATTATAAAAGGAATTGCCGGCTTCTATTACGTCCATGCGGGGGATGCACTGCATAGTACGGACGGAATCTATGAATGCAAGGCAAAAGGTGTCTTCCGTAAGGACCACAGAAAACCCCTCGTAGGGGATGATGTGGAAATGGATATCATAGACGAAGCACAGAAAAAGGGAAATATCACAGGGCTGCTTCCCAGACACAGCGAACTGATCCGCCCGGCGGTAGCCAATGTGGATCAGGCGTTGGTGATTTTCGCCATTTGTAAGCCACAGCCCAATTTTAATCTGCTGGATCGTTTTCTGATCATGATGCAGCAACAGGACATTCCCTGCATCATCTGTTTTAACAAGCAGGACATTGATGCAGAGGGGAAAAAAGAGGATTATCGTTCCATCTATGAACAGGCGGGATTTCAGACCATTACTGTCAGTGCCAGGGAAAAGGAAGGCATCGACAGATTAAAAGACCTGCTTCGGGGCAAGACCACCACGGTGGCGGGACCCAGCGGTGTCGGCAAGTCTTCGCTGGTCAACTGTTTACAGTCGGGGATCGTGATGGAGACCGGTTCCATCAGTGAGAAGATCGAACGTGGAAAACATACCACCAGGCATTCCGAACTGATCTCCATTGCACCGGATACTTACATTCTGGATACTCCCGGGTTCAGTTCCCTGGGACTGTTTGGACTGGAAAAAGAGCAGCTGGCGGGATATTATCCCGAATTTGTTCCGTTTGAAAAATATTGCAGATTCGGAGGATGTTCTCATATCTCAGAACCGGTCTGCGGCGTGAAAGATGCCGTGGCGGAAGGGGAGATCTCGCGGACACGTTACGAGAATTATTGTCTGCTCTATGAGGAACTGAAAAGTCAGAGAAAATATTAATTATGAGTGAAGTGCAGAATCATCTTGGGGAAAAATTTAAAGAAACCATCGCCGAAGCCATGAAGACCGGAGATTTCCGGGCACTGAATACGTTAGTGAGCGATACAGTCAACGATGCTCTGCGGGAAGCGGATTTTCAGGCGAATCTGTCCAGGGAAGCCGCGGAGAAAAAGGTCTGGAATTCCCAACGCAGCTGGCAGGATAAAAAGCGGGAAGAAGAGAAGTCCGAAGAGCAGATCCAGGCGGAGCGCGAAGAACGGGAAAGACAGCGGGAGGAACACCGCAGACAGAACGAAGAGTGGCACAGACAGCGAAAAGAACGGGAAAAACAATGGGAAGAACAGCGTAAGGCACAGGCGGCGCAGAACCGTTCTGGAAATCAGGCCGGTGTCTGGACACCCAGAAAGACTACGGCTTTGGAGATGACTTCTTTGGTAAAAATGGAGAAAAAAGGAAGCGTGTCCGGAACTCTGTGTACCGTGTTCGGTGGCATCGGACTAGGCTTTTCCGGGCTGGGACTTTTGGTACAGCTTCTTTTGGCCGCTTTTAGTGCAGCAAGTTTAAGTGCGGCGATCCTTCCGGGAGTACTTTCTTTGGTATTTTTGGAGATGATCTTCTATGGCAACGGACAGCGCAGAAGATTACAGCGTGCGGAGAAATATCTGGAACTGTGCGGTACCAAGATGTACGGTGTGATCACGGAGATGGCGCGTTATACCGGCGAAAGCGTCCGCTATGTAAAAAAGGATCTGCGCAAAATGTTAAAAGCCGGAATGTTCCCTGAGGGGCATTTGGATGACAAAGAGACCTGTTTTATGTTAAATGATGTGATCTATCATCAATATCTGGAGACAGAAAAGGCTTATCTGGAACAGAAAAAATCAGAGGAGCAGGCAAAACAGATGCCGGACAAAGGAACAACACAGGACGCTGCACAGACGGAGAGAGAGCAGGAACTCCACAGTATGGTGGCAGAGGGGATGGAATGCATCAGACATCTGCGGGATCTGAACGACCGGATCGAAGAGGAGGCAATCTCCGAGAAGCTGTACCGCCTGGAGAATCTGTTGAAGGAGATCTTCGACAGAGTGCAGGAGCACCCGGAGCAGATGCACAGAATGCATAAATTAATGGATTATTATCTGCCCACTACTTTAAAACTGGTGGAGCAGTATGCGGAATTTGACGAGGTCAGCAGTCCGGGAGAGGAAATTCTCGAGGCCAAGAAAGAGATCGGGAAGACACTGGACATGATCAATCAGGCATTTGTGACATTGTTAAACAATCTGTTTCAGGATGCCGCCTTTGACGCATCGGCGGATGCGCAGGTATTACAGGCCATGCTGGCAAAGGAAGGTCTGACGGAATCCGATTTTGTAATGGGAAAACAGTAAAATTTAAATGATGTAATAGTAAAAAATGGGGGTGTCAATATGAACATGGATTTAGACGCAGCAACAAAAGAAGCACCGACTCTTACACTGGATCCTTTTGCGGAGGCAAAGGCAGAGATCGTGGAGAAGAAGCCGGAGGAGTTAGTGGAAGAGCAGGCGGTTCCCGAGATGGAACTGACACCGGAAGAGCAGAAACAGGTGGATGATTTTGCAGCACAGATCGACCTGACCAATACTCAGGCGGTGTTACAGTACGGAGCCGGAAGCCAGAAGAAGATCGCCGATTTCTCAGAGACGGCGCTTAGTAATGTCCGGACCAAGGATATGGGAGAAGTTGGAAATCTGTTAACCGACGTGGTGGCACAGTTAAAGGATTTCGACACCGAGGAAGATAAGGGATTTTTCGGACTGTTCAAAAAAAGCGGAGACAAGCTGAGCAATCTGAAAGCAAAGTACGATAAGGCGGAAGTCAATATCACAAAGATCTGTGATGCCATGGAGAGTCATCAGGTAGTGCTGTTAAAGGATGTGGCTGTGTTGGACAAGCTGTACCAGCTGAACCTGAATTACTTCAAGGAACTGTCCATGTACATCCTGGCAGGTAAAAAGAAGCTGGCGCAGGCAAAAAGTGTGGAGCTTCCGGAGCTTTTAGAGAAGGCACAGAAGAGTGGACTTCCGGAGGACACCCAGGCAGCGAAAGATTTCGCGGCAATGTGTGAGCGGTTTGAGAAGAAGATCTATGATCTGGAGCTGACCAGAGCCATTTCCCTGCAGATGGCACCCCAGATCCGTCTGATCCAGTCCAATGACATCGCCATGTCCGAGAAGATCCAGTCGACGTTAGTGAATACGATCCCTCTGTGGAAGAGTCAGATGGTCATTGCCATCGGTCTGGATCATGCTACCGATGCCGCCAAGGCACAGCGTGCTGTATCGGATATGACCAATGAACTGTTGAAGAAGAATGCGGAAGCACTGAAGGTGGCTTCTGTGGAGACAGCGAAGGAATCCGAGCGGGGAATTGTGGATATAGAGACACTTAAGAGTACCAATCAGACACTGATGACGACATTGGATGAGGTCATGAAGATCCAGGAAGAGGGACGTGCGAGAAGACAGAGCGCTGAGGAAGATTTACAGCGCATTGAGAATGAAATGAGAGATAAATTACTGGAGATGAGCAGGGCTTCCCATACTTGATTTTTACATAATTTTAAGAAGCTTCATCTTGACGAAACAGATAAGGAAATTTAAAATAAAATACAGGAAGGTTAATTCACGGAAGGAGCAGAAACAAATGAAAAAACTCGAAGAAATACTAAGAGACAAACCAATTAAAAATAAGCTGTCTTTTGCGTTCCGCATCATGGATATTTTATATGTGGTGCTTGCACTGGTGGCAGTGGTGGAATTGATACGGTCAAAAGGCTATATAGGAAGTATAGTTGTTGTGGTTTTACTTGTTTTAGCTATCATATTTAATGCATCCATGTCGAAAATGCTTGCCAAAATGCTGATAGATCCGATCACGAACCTGGTAACTGCGTCTGAGAAGATCGCATCCGGTGATTTTGAGATCGGCGTACCTTATGAATCTGAGGATGAGCTGGGCAGACTTTCCGACAGCTTTGAGACCGCCGCAGCTATTTTGAAAAAGGTTGTATCAGATCTGCAGACTATCGTAGAGCAATTTTCCGATGGTAATTTTGATGTTCACAGCAGCTGCCCGGAAGCATATGTCGGACAGCTCCGAGATGTTTTAGATGAGCTGGATGAAATGGTAAATAAGGTCAGCGAGACCATGCACGGTATTCAGGATTCCTCCGAGCAGGTATCTGCGGGCAGCAATCAGCTGGCAGTCAGTGCACAGGATATAGCGGAGGGCGCTACCCATCAGGCAGCATCCGTAGAAGAACTGGTGGCTACCGTAGACGAAGTAACCAGTCAGGTACTGGAGAATACCAAGTCTACCGACATTGTACATGACAAGGCGAAAAAGGTAGGTATCGAGGCAGCCAACAGCCAGAAGAAGATGGATGAGCTGGTAGATGCCATGAAGAAGATCAACGCAACGACCCAGAACATTGAAAAGATCATCGCAGATATTGAGAATATCGCATCCCAGACCAATCTGCTGTCCTTAAATGCCTCCATCGAGGCAGCCCGTGCCGGAGAGGCAGGAAGAGGCTTTGCAGTCGTGGCAGATCAGATCAGACAGCTGGCAGAAGAGAGTGCTAATTCCGCAGTAGAGTCCAAGAAGCTGATCGAAGAGTCCATGAACGAGGTAGAGGTGGGTAATAAGGTCACCAAGGAGACCAATGATGCTATGCAGGAGGTTATGGCTGAGCTGGATCAGATCATCCAGGAGGTTGCCAATATCCGTACTGCGTCTGACAAACAGGCGGTTTCCGTTAAAAATATCAAAAAGGGTGTGGGAGACATCAATGATGTTATCCAGTCTAACTCTGCAGCAGCTGAAGAGACTTCCGCTACCAGCGAGGAGCTTTCCGCATCTGCTACTACTCTGAACGAACTGTTAGAGCATTTCAAACTGCGCGGCTAATCAGAGGATGTGTTCCGAAATGAGCGGAATAAGGAAGAGAGAACAGAAGAACCATAGCTGTAAGTTCACAGCTGTGGTTCTTTTCATATCGGAGGAGAAAAAGACAAATGCTTCACAGAAAACAATACAGGGTGGCGGTGAGAGTAACCATTATGGTGCTGGCGCTTACCCTGACTGCCTGTGGAACACAGGAAAATACCGGGAGTACGGAAAGCGTGAAGAGCACAGAAACCGTGGAGAACACAGAGACCGTGAAGGGCACAGAAACCGTGGAGAGCACAGAGACCATAGAGAATGTAGAAATTATAGAAGCTATGGTTTCAGAGAGTGCGGCACCACAGGGAACGGCAAATGTCACACCACAGATGCAACCGGTGGAATACACCAACTTGCAGCAGATTACCCTGGATTCCACATGGGAATATGCAGATCATTCTAAGATAAATACCGGAGCCGCAGTACTCTACAGGGCACCGGAGGAATCTGGACGAAAAGGTATCGTCATCGGTGTCAATGCAGGACATGGTACTGTGGGAGGGAGTAAAGTAAAGACTCTGTGTCATTCGGACGGCTCGGCGAAAGTCACCGGAGGCAGTACGGCGGCGGGAGCAATGGAAGCTGCAGCAGTTTCCGGAGGCATGACGTTTCAGGACGGCACACCGGAGCGGGAGGTGACATTACGTATGGCACAGATCCTGCGGGATAAGCTGTTATCCTCCGGTTATGATGTGCTGATGCTACGGGACAGTGAGGATGTGCAGTTAGACAATGTGGCGCGGACTGTGATCTGCAACAATGTCGCGGACTGCCATATTGCGCTGCACTGGGACAGCGGTGACGGCAAAAATTACGACAAGGGATGCTTCTATATCTCGGTGCCGGAAGCGCTGAAAAACATGGAGCCGGTGGCATCGCACTGGCAGCAGCACGATACCCTGGGAACGGATCTGGTGGAAGGACTGCGGGAGCAGGGAGCCACGATTTATGGGAAAGGACATATGGGTATTGACCTGACCCAGACATCCTACAGCACGATCCCTTCTGTAGATATGGAACTGGGAAATGCGTATTCGGACCACAGCGATGTGATATTGGAACAATTAGCCACAGGGCTTCTCACCGGAATCAATACTTACTTTGAACAGTATAGAGTAAAGTTTTTGTCAGTTGAATAAAAGAAAAAAAGAGAGTACCAACATC
>OKSR01000511.1_pt1 | contig 18810 bp, 7 predicted proteins | sample 1606491 | NCBI WGS metagenome assembly OKSR01 (sample SAMEA3879605, study PRJEB24766) | human gut metagenome | biome: human-associated habitat; feature: feces | place: USA | collected 1985/1987 | reverse complement strand
AATTACGAAGGGAGGTTCGTTATCTTGAAGAAAAAGCAAAAGGCAGAACCGGAAAGCCGCAGAAAAAGCAGTTATAAGGGCAATAGCAGGAATAACAGCAAAAGCGGTGGACTTACCTTTTCAGAGAAGAAGCGTCTTATACAGTTGAAACATATTTTATCGGGAAAGAGCAATGAGAAAGAAAAGCCGACTACCGCACAAAAGACGATTACTTTTGAAAAGATGTTCCGTGACGGTATCTGTCAGGTCAGCCACCGTTATTATACAAAGATGGTGGAATTTTTTGATATAAACTATTCGCTTCTGGAAGTGGACGAGCAGGCGGACATACTGGCACAGTACAGCAAGCTCATCAATTATTTTGATCCGTCTGTGAGGTTTGAACTGGTGCTTTTCAACAGGCAGGTCAACGAACAGATGCTTACAGAACAGTTTGACATTCCGTGGCAGGAGGATGATTTTAACGACATTCGTGAAGAATATACGGAGATGTTAAAGAAGCAGGCGGCAAAGGGAAACAATGGCATCATTAAATCAAAATATCTGATTTTTGGTGTGGAGAGCAATGGCTACAAGGAAGCCAAGAGCCGCCTTAACAACATTGAAAAAGATGTCATACGGAACTTAAACAACATAGGAACCCTTGCGAGGGGACTGGACGGAAAGGAAAGACTGCGTATCCTGCATGAATATTTTAATCAGGATACCATGGAGCCTTTCCGCTTTTCGTTTAAGGATCTGGCAGAATCCGGTAAGTCGGTCAAGGACTATATTGCACCGCCGGGGTTTGATTTCCGCTATCCGAACCGCTTCAAGTCGGGAAATATGTATGGCTGTGTGTCCTATCTGGATATTATCGCACCGAAGTTTACGGACGAGCTGATCAAGCAGCTTCTTGACATTGATGCAAACCTTACTATCTCCATGCACATGCAGACGGAAGATCCGGTAAAGGCAATCAAGAAGTTAAAAGCGGTCATTTCCAATATCCAGAAAATGAAGATTGAAGAGCAGAAAAAGGCAGTCCGAAGCGGTTACGATATGGATATTCTTCCAACGGATATTGTGACCTATGAAAAGGATACGCTGGAATTTCTGGATGATTTGAATACGAGCAATCAGAAGATGATCAACATGACATTCCTTATTACCTGTTATGGCAGAACCAAGCGGGAACTGGAGAGCTTAATGCAGAGAGTGTCCGGTATCATTCAGCAGGCAAACTGTGACCTCAGATGTTTACAGTATTTGCAGGAACAGGGACTTATGGCATCCGCACCGATTGGATGCAATGAGACAGGCATTGAGCGTACTCTTTCCACAAAAAGCACCGCAATCTTAGTACCATTCTGCACGCAGGAATTATTTATGCCTGCTCCGGCAATCTATTACGGGTTAAATGCACTCAGCAACAACATGATCATGGCAGACCGCAAAAGGCTCCGTACACCAAACGGAGTTATCTTAGGAACACCCGGAAGTGGTAAGAGTTTTAGTGCAAAGCGTGAGATTTTAAGTTGTTTTCTTATCACAAAGGACGACATTATTATCTGCGATCCGGAGGGCGAGTATTTTGCACTAGTGGCAGCACTACATGGACAGGTTGTAAAACTTGCCACTAATTCCAAAGATTATCTGAACCCGATGGATATTCAGTTGAGCCATAAGGGGGATAAGGAAGCATTAAAACTGAAATCTGATTTTATCATTACATTGTGTGATCTGATTGCAGGTGGCAAGGACGGTCTGGAGAATGATGAGAAAGGTATCATCGACGAATGCATCCGTCATATTTACGATAAATATTTTGAAAATCCGGTGCCAGAAAATATGCCGATACTGGAGGATTTATACAACGCACTTCTGAAGCATAAGAATCCAAAGGCAGAGCGTATCGCAAACAGCCTTGTGCTGTATGTGCATGGTTCCCAGAATTATTTCAACCACCATACCAATGTGGACAGTGGCAACCGTATCATGTGCTTTGACATCAGAGACTTGGGAAATCAGTTAAAGGAACTTGGAATGTTGATCGTGCAGGATGCAGTGTGGAACAGGGTTTCACAGAACAGGGAGCGAAAGATTGCAACCCGTTATTACTGTGATGAGTTCCACCTTCTTCTGAAGGAAAAGCAGACAGCTATCTACTCTGTGGAAATCTGGAAGCGTTTCAGAAAATGGGGCGGTATTCCGACAGGTTTGACGCAGAATGTGGGCGATTTTCTCCGTTCTGAGGAGATTGAGGGTATTTTGGGTAACAGCGATTTTGTGTATCTGTTAAATCAGAATGCCAAAGATCAGGCAATCCTCGCTGATAAGCTGGGACTTTCTGATAAGCAGCTTTCCTATGTCACCAACTCTGAGCCGGGAAGTGGTCTGATACTGTTTGATAACGTGGTAATTCCCTTCGTGGATAAATACCCGACAGACACCAAGACCTACAGAATTATGAATACGAAGCCGGAGGAATCGGTGCAGAAGGAGGACGCAGTATAAATGGCGGAAAAGAGACAGAAGAAGCAGGCAGTAAAGGCATTTGAAAAAGAGACATTTTCCAAAGATAAGGAAGTGACTGGAGTAAAACATATAGAACACAGGCAGGACAACACCTTTTCTGTGGAAAACCAGTTTAGTGCCAGCGAGAAGCCTGTGAGCAATCTGCCAAGGGATGCGAACCATGGCAGTCGTACAGGAAAAGCAACTTCTGGTCACAGCGTCCAGAAGTCAGAGTTTAATACTGGGACAGAATACAGGAAAAATAATAAGAAAAAATATTACCGACAGCAACAACAGGACACTTCTGGTCACAATGTCCAGAAGTCGGAAGCCGAAGCGGAAAAGACATTCTTAAAGGAAAACAGCTTTATCAATGAGGAAAACGGTAATGCTACAAATTTCCATACAGAGGACGCAGACAGTTTTCAGGACAATTACCACGTTAGAAATACCTACCAACGGTCTGAGGAAAAAGGAAAATATCACAAAGGGCGTGTGCAGAGAGAACACGCACACAGAGAGCGTGCGAAGTCAGAAAATACAAAGCAGTCCGATTATGGAGATTTCCAGACAAAGGATGCCACATTTTCGCAGGGACAGGCGGAAGAATTTACCGACAAAAAAGTACAGAAGGCTTTTGATAAGTCGGAAAAGAGTCGTCAGAAGTTACAGAAAGCAAAGGACAAGATGCCGAAAAAGCGGCAGTATGAGATGAAACGTGTCTTTGATGAACAGACCGGAAAAGCAAAGTATGTGGTGGTTCCGGTGGAAGTGGAGAAGCCATTCAAGCCTGACGGACTTGGAAAAGCTGCGGTTCACAAACTCCAGACCGAAAATATGTATTTTGTGCATCGAAAGATTGCAGAGACAGAAAAGGATAATTCTGCTGTGGAGGGTGCACATAAGACAGAACAGCGTGCAGAAGATGTTTACCATTACATGAAATATCACCGCAAGAGCAAGGCACAGAGAAAGCGTGACCGCCTAGAGCGATTGCAGAAAAAACAGGTCACAGCGGATATGAAGCTGGAGTATGAGAAATTCATCAGTGAAAATCCACATCTAAAGGGCAACAGTCCAAAGAAGCAGTTGCAAAGGCAGCTACAGAAACAGCGTATCAAGCGTGAGTATGCCAAGGCAAGGCGGGCAGGAGCAGAAGCCAAGACTGCAAAGGAAACATTTACAAAGACAGCCAATGCTGCAACCGGCATTGCAAAGAAGTTACAGGAGATTGCCACAAAAAATAAAACACTGATTATCACAGTGGGTATTTTTGCTCTTCTGCTTATTATGATCATGTCGGCATTATCAAGCTGCGGTTCCATGTTTACCGGAACTGTAACAACAACGATGGCAAGCACATATCTTAGCCTTCCGGCAGAGATTGATGCAGCAGATTTATCTTTTACAGAAAAGGAAATGGAGCTGCAAAACAAGATTGACCGGATTGAAACTGATTATCCGGGATATGATGAATACGATTATAACCTTGGTGCAATCGGGCATGATCCATATACACTGATCAGTTATCTTTCCGCAGTCCATACGGAATTTACTGCCGCAGAAATGGAGAGTGAAATTCAGGAATTATTTGATGCCATGTATTCCCTTACTACTGAGGAAGTGGAGGAGACACGGACAAGGACAGTCACAAAGACCGGAACCAGAACAGTTACAAATGCAGATGGAAGCATCAGTACCGAGGAATACGAGTATGAGGAGGAAGAAGAATATATCGTAACAATCCTTCGAGTCACTTTAACGGTCACACCTCTTGAGAGCATTGTTGCCGGACGCATGGATACGGAACAGGCAGAAATCTTTGCCGCCTACACGGAGACAAAAGGCGGGTTACAGGTATTTGGAACACCCGTGGATTACTACTGGTACTACTATATCAGCAGTTATTATGGCTACCGGAAAAATCCAAACACAGGAGACGAGGAGCTTCACAGGGGTGTGGACATAGCAGTACCGACAGGAACGCTCGTGTATGCAGCCCATGACGGAACGGTTACGGAAGCGGCTTACGATTCATACTATGGGAATTATGTGGTGATTACGGACAGCAAGGGATATACCACAAAATATGCCCACATGGACAGCTTAAATGTATCCGCAGGGCAGAGTATAAAAAAGGGTGACAATATAGGTAAAAGCGGAAATACAGGAAGCAGTACCGGAAGCCACCTTCATATCGAGTGCTTGTATAACGGGGAGTATTATAACCCGTTATTTTATTTTGAAGCAGGAGAGCAGACCATTTATGGAGAAACAACGGGCGGCACCGGAGGAGGAACCGGCAATGTGATACCGCCGGAATCCTATGATGATGCAACCGTACAGACGCTTATGCGTGAAGCAAACAGGTATCTGGGAATGCCATATACTTTTGGCGGCACAGCTCCGGCTAGTTTTGACTGTTCCGGTTTTGTATGCTGGGTATTTTCAAATAGTGGCGTACATAACCTGCCAAGAACCACAGCACAGGGCATTTATGACCAGTGTACTCCGGTATCAGCGGCAGATGCAAAGGCAGGGGACATTATATTTTTTACAGGAACCTATAATGCAGGACGTCCGGTTACACACGTTGGTATCTACTGTGGAAACGGTACGATGGTGCATTGCGGTGATCCAATTCAGTACACATCAATCAATACTTCTTACTGGCAGAGCCATTTCTATGGTTTTGGAAGATTGAATTAGCGAAGGGAGGAATTATTTTTGTCAGTAGAACGAATCAATTCACAGCTTAAAAAGGTCAGAGAGCAGATAGCACAGCTACAGGCAAAGGAAAAAGACCTTGCAGAACAGAAACAGATGGCGGAGGATGCCGAAGCCATGAAGATCATACGAAAATATAAAATCTCATCGGAGCGTTTGCAGATGTTAAACAAGCTCAGTGAGGATGAAGTCAGAAATTTATTACAGAAACGGGAACAGGAAAAGGAGGTTTCAATCAATGAAAAACAGGAAATTATCGGCTAGGGCGGTAGTGTCCCTTATGCTGTCGGCAATACTTTTTTGTATGCCGATTGGGGCATTTTTTGCCAACAGGACAAATACGATAGAGGTTCATGCGGAGGATACTGCCGAGCAGAAAACGGAAAGTGCAAGTGACGCAGAAAATACAGTTACACCCGGCAATGGCAGGGAAGAAAATTCAGGAACAGATACCGGAGAGGGAAAGACGGAAAATTCCACAGAAGGCACAACAGAAGATTCGTCTGAAGAAACACAGCCTGCCGCAAAATGCACCTGCAAGGAAAAATGCAGTCAGTATGCGGTGGATGAGGATTGTGAGGTGTGTGCAAAGGATTATAAGGAATGTGCTTATATCAATCCGAGCGTAAAAATCACAATCAATACACCTTCTGGGTGGCATAACGATACCACGAAAGTAACAGTCAAGGTGGAGGATACCATTGTATCCGGCAATTTTACCATTCAGACAGTAGAGGCGAAAGTCGGACAGAATGGAAGCTGGACAGACATTACCGAGGATATGTACATAGAGATTTCCGAAAACAGCACTATTTATGTGCAGGTCACAGACCAGAAGGGCAAGACCTATGAGAAAAATCGCTATATCAAGTGCTTTGATTTTACGAAGCCTACCTTAAATGCGGCAGTCAGCGATGGTCTATTGAGTATTCAGGCACATGATACGGATTCCGGTATCAAGGCAATCTATGTCAATGGCTATGAGTTTACAGAGCATACGAATGGAGCCTTGAATATCCGTCTGCAACAGTTCGATGCAGGGTATCAGTATTTCACGATTTCTGCCATGGATAATGCAGGAAATACCTCTGAAATCTATAAAACAGCCAATCCGTATTACACCGATCCGGAGAATAAGGACAGCAGTGAAAAAGATCCGGCACAGCAGCTCCCGGTGGATGCGTCAGCAACCAAGCCTAGCTCTGCAACCGCACAGGTTACAGACCATACCAAGACAGACAGCAATGGAAATACTGTTTCCCAAACAGGCAGTGGAACAACTTCAAGCAGTACAGGAACATCAGCCAAGCAGTCCCCGAGTACGGGAGATACTTCTAAGGATACCGACCAGAGCAGTGACAGCCAGACTTCTGAAAAAGGCAAGGAATTTTATACAATCCAGACTGCATCAGAAAAGGTATTTTATCTGGTGATTGATCGTGACGGGGAAGATGAAAAGGTATATTTCCTTACCGAAGTCAGTGAAAATGACCTGTTAAATACCACAACGGATAACAGCGAGACACTTCCGAAAAATTCAGCAGCATTGGAATCTGCAATTCCTACCAAAGACAGTGCATTGTCAAATAATAATGCAGATACCACAGGAGAGAAAAAACAGGGAACGGAAAGTGTTGAGGGCAGTACCGAAGATAGCACGGAAGATACAAGTGAGCCGAAAGAGGATACCGCAAAAGCAGATGGTTCCGGCTTTACATATATTTTAATAGGCATTGCTGCGGTAGCTGTGATCGGAGTGGTATATGTTGTGAAATCCAAGAAGAAAAAGGAAAACTTCATTGATGAGGATGAAGATGAGGACGAGCTTGACGAGGACTATGATTATGAGGACGAGGACGAAGCCGAGCAGGATTCAGACGAAGCATTCTTAAATGGTGGCGATGATACAGAATCAGAGGACACAGGCGAGAATGACAGTGAAGATAACAGTGACAACGATAATGATGAAGAAAACGGGGAGGAATAGAGATGGAGCTTGTAATTGCAGAGAAGCCGAGCGTGGCACAGAGCATTGCGGCAGTTCTTGGTGCCACACAGCGTAAGGACGGTTATTTGGAAGGCAATGACTATCTGGTATCATGGTGCGTGGGACATCTGGTAGAACTGGCACAGCCGGAAAGCTATGAGGAAGCATGGAAGAAATGGAGTTATGACAATCTTCCGATCATCCCACAGGAATGGCAGCATGAAGTGAAAAGTGATACGAAAGCACAGTATCAGATTTTGAAAAAACTTATGCATGATGACAGGGTGGATGCAGTCGTGTGTGCTACCGATGCCGGAAGGGAGGGAGAGTTGATCTTCCGCCTGACCTACAACATGGCAGGGTGCAGAAAACCGATGAAACGATTATGGATTTCTTCCATGGAGGAGAGTGCTATCCGTGACGGCTTCCATAATCTTCGCCCAGGCAGCGACTATGATAACTTGTATCATTCAGCATTATGCAGGCAGGAAGCAGACTGGCTTGTGGGTATCAATGGGACAAGACTTTTTACGGTATTATATGGCGGTAAGGCATTGAAGGTTGGCAGAGTGCAGACACCGACACTTGCCATGCTGGTGGATCGTGAAAGTAAAATCATGAATTTCAAGAAAGAAGCCTATTATATGGCTCACATCATGGGAAATGGTCTGGATGCGGTATCAGAGCATATCAGTGATAAAACGGAAGCAGATAGAATTGCAGAAACTTGTGAAAACGGACAGGCTCTTGTCACTTCCGTGGTAAAGGAAGAAAAGTGGGTAGCACCGCCGAAACTCTATGACCTTACAACACTCCAGAGGGATGCAAACCGTCTGTTTGGTTTTACTGCCAAGCAGACATTGGAATATACGCAGAGCCTTTATGAGAAAAAGTTAGTGACTTATCCAAGAACAGACAGCCAGTATCTTTCCGATGACATGGAAGGTACTGCAAAAAATGTGATCGAAGCGATTTTCAATTCTCTGTTATTTGAACAGAATATCATGTTCAATCCAGATATTAAAAGAATTTTGAACAGCAAGAAAGTGACGGACCACCACGCAATCATTCCTACCATGGAGATCATCAAGCAGGACTTAAAGGCAATCCCGGAGAGCGAAATGAAGATACTTTCCCTTTGTGCAAACCGTCTGCTGTGTGCGACCGGGGAGAAGCACATTTATAATTCCACAAAGGCAGTGATTACCTGCAACAATACTGTATTTAAGGTATCCGGTAAGGAAGTATGGAAAAATGGATGGAAGGAATTTGAGGATTTCTTCAAAAATTCCTATAAAACCGCAGAGGATAAATCGGATGCAGAGGAAGAAAAGAAGCTGCCGGAGCTTCGTGAGGGCATGATGATTGCAGTGGAGCAGACAAAGGTTTCCGAGCATTTCACACAGCCACCGAAGCATTATACTGAAGATTCCCTTTTGTCGGCAATGGAGCGAGCCGGAGCAGAGGATATGGGTGATGAGGTGGAGAGAAAAGGACTTGGCACACCTGCCACCAGAGCCGATATCATAGAAAAGTTGGTAAAAGACGGATTTGTGAAACGTGAGAAAAAGCAGATGATCCCGACAGAGGACGGAATGAAGCTGATCACGATACTTCCGGATGTAGTAAAATCTCCGAAACTGACTGCTGACTGGGAGAATGAGCTTACTCTTGTATCCAAAGGAGAAGTTGCTGCAGAACAGTTTATGTCAGGTATTGAAGCAATGGTAACTGATCTTGTAAAGACCTATCACAGCGTTAGTGATGAACATAAAGCCATGTTTGGCACAGGCAAGGGTGGACAGGAAGTGCTAGGCAAATGCCCGAAGTGTGGTGCTGATGTAGTCAAGGGAAAATTCGGAGCGTACTGTACCGGGAAGTGCGGTATGAATGTCGGCAAGGCACTTGGGGTAACGCTTTCCGATTCACAGGTCAAGAGCCTGCTTCAAGGGAAAAAGATACTTGTAAAAGGATTAAAAGGCAAGAAAGGCAGCTATGATGCTTATTTGATTCCGGAGAGCATCGAGAAATTTTCCTACACGAAAGACGGTAAGGAAATCAAGGGATTTCAGTATAAGTTTAAGATGGAATTTCCACCGAAAAAGAACAAATAGAAGAAAACAATTCCAAAATAATTTCAGTTTGTCGGTGCAACACTAATACCACACATAACTAAAATAACAACACAGCGTCAGAGCGTATGGGAAAACCTGTACGCTCTAATTTTTTATCAAAAAATGGAGGAAAACACATGGAAGAAACAAATGTAACAATGACAGCAGAGGAAATGCAGGGTGAGCCTGCGGCAAAGGAAAATGAGACAAAGGCGGAGAAGTTTATCCGTATTGGCGAGTACCGCATGAATAAGGCGGTGGATGCCATTGGAAGATTGGAGAATCTTGCAAATCGAGGTTCCTATGAATATACACAGGAACAGGTAGACGCTATGTTTCAAGCATTAGAGGGGAGGGTTACGGAAATTAAGGCAAGGTTTACGCCTAAGAAAACGGCTGAGAGTAAGACTTTCAGCTTTGGTACAACAGAATAGGAATGTAACGGGAAATAAAGGAAAGGCAGTCATGTAGTGTATGTGGCTGCCTTTTTGTCGTATCTATGACAGGAAGGAGAACTGCGTGAGAAAATATGATTTTATATCGGCTCTGGCAAAGGAGACAGCAGCCGAGGTTGTCAAAAATCGTGAGGAATGGATGAAATACCTAACTACAGCGGCGAGATTATACAAGTATCCGTTCCGGGAACAGCTTTTGATCTATGCACAAAGACCGGACGCAACAGCGTGTGCTTCCATAGAGCTGTGGAATGAGCGTATGCACTGCTGGGTAAACAAAGGGGCAAAAGGTATCGCACTTTTGGACGAGGATGATGCACATGGAAAGCGTCTGAAATATGTATTTGATGTTTCTGATGTCCATGCGGCAAGGAGAATCGGACGGTATCCGGAACTCTGGGAATTACATGAGGAACATAAGGAAGATGTAATTAAGCGTCTGGAGCAGACTTATGGTGCTACCGATGATAAGAAGCTGTTTGAAGAAAGACTTATGGAGATAGCTGAGAGGATTGCGGCAGATTATTATGAGGAATTGCTGCCGGTTCTGCAGTACATGATCGAGGGCAGTTTCCTTGACGGACTGGATGAGCAAAATGTCGGTATCCGTTTAAGAGATACTTTATCGGAGAGTATTTCTTTTACACTTTTATCTGCCTGTGGCGCAGATATGGAGGAGTATGGTTCGGAGTTTTCTTTCGATTTTATCCATGAATTTAATTCCATGGACACCCTTGCAGTACTTGGAGATGCAGCCAATGAGCTTGCAAAACCGGTACTTTTAGAGATTGGAAGAACCATAAGGGCATATAACAGAAGCCACGAACAGGAACAAACAGAAAATTTAACGCAGAAAGGACTTGCAAATACTTCTGAAATAGACTACAATGCGTTAAAGCGTGAAAGCGAGAGCGGACATGAGGAATATATTGACAACAATCAAAACAGCGTAGAAAGGGGCAATAGCAATGAATCTGACATACGAGAAGAATGGGGATTATCTGATCCCGACATTACAGGCGGACAGTCAGCCGGAGGGAACCGTAACGAAGTACGGAATGATGAGGGAGACTTATCTGAAGGAGAACCACAGGGGCGTGTACTCAGCGTTTCTTCTGAAAGGGACATTGAAAGAACACCTGCTGACCATTCAGAAGCAGGCAGAGGAGAGAATGGAGAAGCTGACAAGCCAGATGGCGGCAACCGAGGGAGTGACAGAACAGCTCAAGGAAACCGATCAGATGCTTTGGGTAGCGAAGATGAACAGCATTCGGAACCGAGCAGAGGAAGTGGTTCTGGGAGAACTGGTTTACAGTCTGTAACAGACACAGATGATCTTCTCCGGGGAGAAGCACCGGAACCCACCTTTACACAACTCAGCCTGTTTCCTTCTTTTGAGGAGCAGGTCGGAACAGTCGCAGCAGCGGAAGCAAGTATGAAATATACCATGCCCGCTGCTTTTTCTTTGCCACAGAATGAGCTTGAAACCATTCTTCGCAGTGGTGGAGGAAAACAGCACAGCAGAAAGCGTATCTTTGCAAAGTACACAGAGGGCAGAAATGCCGAGCAGATGGTGGATTTTCTGAAAAATGAGTACGGACAGACCGGAAAAGGTTTTGAAATCAATGGAAATCCAGTATCAGTGTGGTTCGATGAGCATGGTATGAGCGTCGGCTATGGAACACAGGCAAGGGAAACACCGATTGTCACGATGGATTGGGAAGATGTGGAGAGCCATATCCGTTCCATGATCGAAAATGGTACTTATATGAGTGCCAGTGAAGCATTTCTTGTAGATACACAGGAGAGAAATCGTGTTGCCAATCAGATCTATTTCTTCCTGCGAGATGGAATGGATGAAATGCCGGAGGAGCTTGGCTTAAAAGCAGGAAATTATCCGGAAAGTGAAGCAAAACTCATGGAGCTTCTTTCCACCCATGAGGGCAGGGAACAGCTTAAAAATATCTTGGAAGATGCGGCAGAGCGACTTGCATCGGGTGAAGCCGAATTAAAATGGCGGCATGTGAAATCACCGGAATATCTGTTATCGGAGATAGCAGACCTTGACAGGGAGAGACTGGAATTTCCATTGCCGGATGCGGTGGAGGTAGCACAGGAAGATTTTATCACGCAGGATGAAATTGACTATGCACTTGGCAGAGGAAGCGGCTATGAGCATGGAGCTTTCCGCATTTATGAGTATTTCATGGAAGGACATGACCAGAAAGAAACAGTTGCTTTTCTGAAAAATGAATATGGTATTGGCGGCGGTTCCGGTGGACTTCCAGGCAACGATGATTCCCATAATGAACATGATGGAAAAGGTATCCGTCTGGAGAAGGGCAGCTATGGAAATCCGTATGCAAAAGTGCTTCTGAACTGGAATGTAGTCGAGAAAAGGCTACGTGAGCTGATCCATGAGGATAAATATTTATCTCCACAGGGGAAAGAAAACTACAAGGCATACAAGGAAGAACAGGCAGAGAAAGCAAGACAGCGAGAGCTTTCCCGTCTGGAGCATGGACAGCGACTTGAATGTAAGAAGGACATCGAAGCCTTGATTGCCGAGAAATTCAATGGTTTTGTGCTTCCGAGGAATACCGCAGATGAAATCATAGATAAATATGGCATTGACTGTGTGGAATTTGTTCTTGCAAATACCGTCACGCATTTTGATTATGATGGGCGGTTTTCGCAGAACAATAAGGAATGGGCAAAAGGCATTGTTGCGGAAAATGAGTGGGAGAACAACGATCTGATTCTAAGCTCACATCCGGCAGTGCTGGACGGATTTACCAATCAGGCGAGAAGATATATCAATGTGATTTGGGAAAAAGAAAAGGAAGCACAGCAAAAGATCACGATTGATGGATATGAGTGTGTTCTGGTTGATGAGTGGGGCAGTGAAAAAGAGAAATATCTGCTTGGAAATGACATTGAGGACAGCAGTTTTTATTATGCACAGGTCAATGGGAAATCCTTTGAATACGACCATAAGCCGGAGCGTAGCGAGGTAGAGGACGATTATATCAATGCCATTGCAGAGGAAGATATTGACCGACACGAAGCAGAGGTGTTTTCAAGGTTTGAGGGGACGGATGGTATCGCAGAGCCGGATGAAACTGAGCCACAACAAGAATTTTCACAAGAGGAATCGCAGAAATTATCATGGCATGTGGTACATGATGCAGATGATGAATATGGCAATCCGACACAGTGGAGTGCAACCTTATCAGAGGGAATATTCCTTTGGATTGATAAGGAAGTGGACGGATATGCTATTTATGATACGGCAGACACCACCCGTCCGGCATTGGAGACATTTTCGACTTTGCAGGAAGCAATGGATTGGGGGAATGAGCTTGCAGAAAGTGGCAGGGAAGCAGAAGCGGAGTTTTCTGACGAAAAGGAACAGAATGTTGTTACAAAACAGACAGAAGATGAACTGGACAGTATAGATACGCAGTCTGCCCGTGAGAGTCTGGAGAATGGTGAAGCAGACCGACAGACAGAGGAAATGCTGTCACAGGTGCTTACAGGAGACTGGGAACCGATTACTCTTCCTTCACAGGAAGAAAATAAACCAGTACCGGATAAAAGCAACGCTGTTAATTTCCATATCAGCGATGACCGCTTGGGCGAAGGCTCTCCAAAAGAGAAATTCCAGAGAAATGTTGCAGCAATCAGGCTGTTGGAGCAGATCGAGGGCGAAAACCGTTATGCTACACCGCAGGAACAGCAGATTTTATCCCAGTATGTCGGCTGGGGTGGTCTTGCCGATGCGTTTGACGAGAGCAAATCAAACTGGTCAGCAGAATATCACCAGTTAAAGGAACTGCTATCACCGGAGGAGTACCGCATGGCAAGGGAGAGTACCTTGAATGCCCATTATACAAGTCCGGTCATTATCCGCCAGATGTACGAAACATTGGAGAAAATGGGATTTTCCAAAGGAAATGTACTGGAGCCTTCCATGGGTATCGGCAACTTTTTCGGTATGATGCCGGATTCCATGAAAGAAAGCAGGCTTTACGGAGTAGAGCTGGACAGCATTACCGGACGCATTGCAAAGCAGCTTTATCCGCAGGCAGATGTGCAGATCAAAGGCTTTGAAAAGACCGATTATCCGAATGATTTCTTTGATGTGGCAATCGGAAATGTGCCTTTTGGTCAGTATAAAGTGGCAGATAAGCAGTATGATAAAAATAATTTCCTGATCCATGATTATTTCTTTGCAAAGACGTTGGATAAGGTGCGTTCCGGTGGTGTGGTTGCTTTTATCACAAGTAAGGGAACTATGGACAAAGCAAGTCCGGAGGTCAGAAGATACCTTGCACAGCGTGCAGACCTGCTAGGTGCGGTGAGACTTCCGAATACCGCATTTAAGGCAAATGCAGGAACAGAAGTGACTTCGGATATATTATTTTTCCAGAAGCGTGACCGCATGGTAGAGCGTGAGCCGTACTGGGTACATCTGGGAGAGGATGCAGATGGCATTGCAATGAACGCTTACTTTGCACAGCATCCGGAGCAGATCGTAGGAAAGATGGAAATGGTATCCGGTCCTTATGGCATGGAAAGCACCTGTAAGGCAGATGACAGCAGACCATTTGCGGAGCAGTTAGCGAAAGCACTTCAAAACATTACGGGACAGATTGATACGATTGATCTGGATGAGGAGCTTGCGGATGATATGAGCAGGCAGAGTATTCCGGCTGATCCGTCCGTTAAAAATTTCAGCTATACCGTAGTTGAGAATGAAGTGTATTACCGTGAAAATTCTGTCATGAAGCCTGTAGAAGTATCAGACACCGCAAAAGAACGTATCAAGGGAATGGTGGCAATCCGTAACTGTACGCAGGAGCTGATTGATATGCAGCTTGAGGAATATTCCGATGCGGCAATCAAGGGAAAACAGGCGGAATTAAACACATTATACGATTCTTTCTCGAAAAAATATGGTCTGATCAATTCGCAGACGAATAAGAGAGCCTTTAATCAGGACAGCAGTTATTGCCTGTTGTGTTCTTTGGAAAAACTTGATGATGAGGGCAATTTCAAGGGCAAAGCGGATATGTTCACGAAGCGTACCATTAAAAGGGCAGAGGTGGTCACAAGTGTGGATACTGCAAGTGAAGCATTGGCAGTATCTTTAGCAGAGAAAGCTAAAATCGACCTTGATTATATGGCAGAGCTGACTGAAAAGGACAAGGATACGCTGATTGAGGAGCTTCGTGGTGTTATTTTCCAGAACCCGCTTACCGATGTCTGGGAGACAGCAGACCAGTATCTCAGCGGAAATGTGCGTGAGAAACTTGCCATTGCAGCAACCTATGCAGAAAATCATCCGGAATATGCTCCAAATGTGCAGGCTCTTACGCAGGTACAGCCGAGGGAGCTGGACGCATCGGAGATTGAGGTGCGTATTGGTGCCACATGGATTGATCCAAAATATATCAATGATTTCATGCGTGATACGTTCCAGACACCGGAGCATTTATTCCGCAGAGATACGATTGGGGTGCAGTTTTCGGGTGTGACCGGAGAGTGGAACATTAAAGGGAAAAACGCTGATTTTGGAAATACGCTTGTCAACATGACCTATGGTACAAGCCGGGTAAATGCCTATAAGATACTGGAAGATTCCTTAAATCTGAAAGACACAAGAGTTTATGATACCATTGAGGAAGATGGAAAGGAAAAAAGAGTTCTTAATAAAAAGGAAACCATGATTGCAAGCCAGAAGCAGGAAGCGATAAGGGAAGCATTTAAGGACTGGGTATTCCGTGATCCGGAGCGCAGGCAGACACTTGTGGCAAAATATAATGAGCTTTTCAATTCCACCAGACCAAGAGAATATGACGGTTCGCATCTGAAATTTCCGGGCATGACACCGGATATTGAATTAAAGCCGCATCAGAAAAATGCGGTTGCCCATGTGCTGTATGGGGATAATACCCTGCTTGCACACTGCGTTGGTGCCGGAAAGACCTTTGAAATGACAGCGGCGGCAATGGAAAGCAAGCGTCTGGGACTATGCCAAAAGTCATTATTCGTGGTGCCGAACCACCTGACTGAACAATGGGCAAGTGATTTCTTACGGTTATATCCAGGAGCAAATATCCTTGCGGCAACGAAAAAGGATTTTGAACCCGCCAACCGTAAGAAATTTTGTTCCCGTATTGCAACAGGTGATTATGATGCCGTTATTATCGGGCATAGTCAGTTTGAAAAAATCCCGTTATCACAGGAAAGACAGGCAGCCACAATCGAAAAACAGATTGATGAGATTGAGCTTGCTATTGATCAGGCAAAAAGAGACAACGGGGAGCGTTATACCATTAAGCAGATGGAAAAATCGAGGAAAGCATTGCAGGTGCGGCTTGACAAGTTAAATGACCAGAGCCGTAAGGATAATGTCGTGACTTTTGAGCAGTTGGGTGTAGACAGGCTGTTTGTGGATGAGAGCCACAATTACAAGAACCTGTTCCTTTATACGAAAATGAGGAATGTGGCAGGCATCGCACAGACAGAAGCACAGAAGTCATCTGATATGTTTGCCAAGTGCCAGTATCTTGATGAAATCACAGGCGGCAAGGGTGTAACTTTTGCGACCGGAACGCCAATTTCCAACAGCATGACGGAGCTTTATACGAATATGCGTTATCTCCAGTATGGTACGCTTCAGAAGCTGGGACTGGGACATTTCGATGCGTGGGCGGCTTCTTTTGGGGAAACACAGACCGCCATAGAACTTGCACCGGAGGGAACCGGATACCGGGCAAAGACAAGATTTGCGAAGTTTTTCAATCTTCCGGAGCTGATTGCACTTTTCAAGGAGAGTGCGGACATTCAGACACCGGATATGTTAAAACTTCCTGTGCCGGAAGCAGAGTATGAAAATGTGGTATTAAAGCCGAGTGAATTTCAGAAAGAAATGGTGGCGTCTCTTGCGGAACGTGCTGAAGCAGTCCGGGACAGACAGGTGCAGCCTTACGAGGACAATATGCTAAAGATTACCAATGACGGAAGAAAGCTGGCACTTGACCAGAGGCTGCTCAATGATATGCTTCCGGATGAGGAAAATTCCAAAGCGGCAACCTGTGTGGAGAAAGCCTATGAGATATGGGAGAACACCAAAGAGCAGAAGTCAGCACAGTTGATTTTCTGTGATCTTTCTACACCGAAAGGCGATGGCACTTTCAATGTGTATGAGGATATAAAAAACAAGCTCATGGAAAAGGGAGTGCCGGAGCAGGAGATCGCATTTATCCATGATGCCAATACAGAACTTAGAAAAGCGGAGCTGTTTGCAAAAGTAAGAAGCGGACAGGTTCGTTTTTTATTAGGTTCCACAGCAAAAATGGGAGCCGGTACGAATGTGCAGGACAGATTGATTGCACTGCATCATCTGGATGTGCCTTGGCGTCCTTCTGATATTGAACAGCAGGAAGGTCGTATTTTACGACAGGGCAACCAGAATGATAAGGTCAAGATATTTCGTTATGTTACGGAAGGTACGTTTGACAGTTATTCGTGGCAGCTCATCGAGAATAAACAGAAATTCATCGGACAGATCATGACCAGCAAATCCCCGGTGCGAAGCTGTGAGGATGTGGACGAAGCGGCACTTTCCTATGCAGAAGTCAAGGCACTTGCCACAGGTAATCCCTACATAAAAGAAAAAATGGATCTCGATATTCAGGTATCGAAGCTGAAACTGATGAAGGCAAACCATACCAGTCAGAAGTACAGGCTGGAGGATAACATCACACAACATTATCCGCATCAGATCGCCATTTTCAAGGAGCGTATCGAAGGCTTTACCGCTGATATGAATAAATATGCGAAAAATAAGCCGGAGGATAAGGAGCAGTTCTTTATGCAGGTGGGTGGAAAATCATACACCGACAAAAAGGAAGCTGGAACTGCAATCATAGCCATGTGTAAGGAGATTAAAGGCATCAATGCCAGTGCGGATGTAGGTGAATATCTTGGATTTAAGCTGAATGTAACCTTTGATTCTTTTAACAATAAATTTGTGATGAATGTCAAAGGTGCAATGAGCCACCCGATGGAAGTCGGCTCTGATCCGCTTGGAAATATCACAAGAATCAACAATGTACTGGAAGCCATGCCTTCACAGCTTGAGGAAGCACAGATGAAGCTATCCAATGTGAAACATCAGCTTGAAACAGCAAAAGCAGAGGTAGACAAGCCATTTCCACAGGAAGCAGAACTTGCCGAGAAACTGGAGCGTCTGGCAGAGCTTAATTCTTTACTCAACATGGATGAAAAGGGCGATGATGCGATTGGTATGGATGATGAAGCCGCAGAACCGGAAAAACCACAGGAAACTGTGAAAACAGTGGATAACAAAAGGGACGAGGTCGCAGATATGCCAGCAAAGCAGAGTAATCTTGGGAAAACGGCTATGGGTGGTAAGCTGTCAGACCGACCGGCAGAACGGACTTCATTGCAAGAAAAACTCGCAGCAATGAAGGCAAGGGTGTCTGGGACACCTGCAGGAAGGGATGCAGCGGATAAGACAAAGAAAAAAGAAGAAATTTTATAGGAAAATCTATTTTATTCCTAAGTTTATTCCCAACCTGTCAGCATTATTTGGGTTGGGAATATTAAAAAGTGTTATAGCAGTTTATGTAAGGGCAGTCCGTAGTGGCTGCCTTTTATCGTACAAGATGGAGGTCGTTTATGGCAGACAACAATACAGAAAAACAGCGTGTGCAGGAGCTTACGAACAAACTGGAGCAGGGATTGCAGGACTTATTCAACAGCGATAGTTACCGCAATTATCTTAGTACAATGTCAAAATTTCATAATTACAGTTTTAACAACACGCTCTTAATTGCGATGCAAAAGCCTGACGCTACGTTAGTGGCCGGATACAAGGCTTGGCAGAAAAATTTTGAGCGTCATGTAAATAAAGGGGAAAAGGCAATCCGTATCCTTGCACCTGCACCCTATAAAATCAAAGAGGAGAGGGACAAGATTGATCCGGTCACACAAGAAC
>OKSR01000480.1_pt1 | contig 19877 bp, 16 predicted proteins | sample 1606491 | NCBI WGS metagenome assembly OKSR01 (sample SAMEA3879605, study PRJEB24766) | human gut metagenome | biome: human-associated habitat; feature: feces | place: USA | collected 1985/1987 | reverse complement strand
GGATCACCGGCCGCACATCCCGCTCCCAGCCCTGCGGGTCTACCCGGGCCGGGTCAAAGATCATGCTGCGCACCCCGTTCACCCCTGCCGAGCGGGCGTAAGGGTCCGCTGCATTGCAGGTGCCAAACGGGGTGGTAAGGGTGAAATCGTAGTATTTTCCGTGCTGGTCGCCGGGCAGATAGATGCTCCACACACCCTTGTCCTGCTGCTGCAGGGGCAGGGTGCCCACACAGGCCCCGCCGGTGCCCCGGCGGTACAGGTTCACGGCTGCCTGTTTTGCCGTGGGAGCCCACAGGCGCAGGTGTGTCCCGGCGGGGGTATACTCCACCCCCAGCGGGCCGTAGTATTCCGTCTGGCGGGCAAAGGCTTCGCTCTCAAACAGCGTCTTCCATTCAGCAGGTGTTCTTGGCTCCATAGCAATTCATCCTTTCGTTTGACAATAGTGTAACGAACTTTGTCTTTTATTTCAACCCTTTCCTTGCAAAACGTACCCGACTCCACTATACTGAAAGAAAAAGCACTGCACGGAGGGAAGTTTTATGGCATACACCGATGATTGGGAAAGTCTGATGAACGGCGTGTTCGGCCCGGGGGGCAGATTCAAGGCCGCCCCCGGCACTTCTGCACCCAAAACAGGCGGCAGCGCCGCCCTGCCCGACCTGAACGCGGCGCTTCTGGAACAGCAGAAACGGCTGGACGAGCTGTTGAAGCAGCAGAACGCCCAGCTCAAAACCCAGAGCGATGCCACCGCCGCCGCGCTGGAAAGCAGCCGCCAGATGCTGCGGGACATGGAGGACGAAGGCCTGCTGGCCAGGGGCACCACCGACGTGAAGCCGGAGCACCTGGGCAGCTTTGAAGGCCTTGCCGCCGAGGTCAAGCAGACGGTGCTGGGGCAGGATGCTTTTGTGGACAGCGTGGTGCGGGCCATGCGCCGCCCCTTTGTGCTGGGCACCGAAGCCCCCGCCGCCCGCAACGTCATCCTGCTCACAGGCGGGGCAGGCACAGGCAGGCATTTTGCACTGGAAGAAACTGCCCGCTGCATGGCGGCCCGGGGCCTTTTGCAGAGCGACAGGATCGCCACGCTGGATCTGGCCCTTTACCCCAATTCCGGAGCCGAGAAGCTCTTCCTGCAGGACCTCTACGCCGCCCTGCACGCGCCCGGGGAGATCCTTGCCTTTGAGCACTATGAGAGCTGCTATCCCGGCTTTCTGAAGACCCTGTCTGATCTGGCCGTCAAGGGCAGCGCCCCCCTGTCCAGCCGGTATCTCGTGAACAAGGAGGGCATCCTTGTGGATGCAGGCACGGCGCTGGCCCCGGGAGCCGTCAGCCGTATCGACCCCTGCGGCAAATACCTCATCTTCTACTCCCACAAGGGCCGGGAGGCACTGGCTGACAAATTCGGCGCGGCGCTGGTGTCGGCACTGGGGGATGTCTGCGAGACGGCCTCCTACACCCGGGAGGATCTGGCCGCCCTTGCCGCACAGCAGCTCAACGCGCTGGCCCAGAAGATCCGCACTCGGCTGGGGCTGACCCTTTCCGCCGGGGCCGACGTGCGGGACTATGTCGCGGCCCAGTGCACCGCACAGAAGGGTGCGGCAGGCCTTTCCGCGTGCACTGACCACATCTTCCGCGCCCTGAGTGAATACTGCCTGCGGACCGATGAAACCCTTACCGGCACCGTGACCCTGACCGCCGGGCCGGAAGGGGTGCTGTTCCGTCTGAACGACGGCGCAGACCAGCTCCTGTTCGACCTGCTGCCCGCCGCCTACACCGGCGCACTGGATGCCATCCGCGCCGAGATCAACGAGCTGGTGGGCCTTGCCCCGGTCAAGGAATATGTGTTCGGTCTGGCCGACAACCTGCAGGTGCAGCAGCGCCGCGCCGCCGCCGGGCTCAAGACTGCTAGCCTTTCGATGCACATGATCTTCACGGGCAACCCCGGCACCGGCAAGACCACCATTGCCCGGCTGGTGGCACGGTATCTGAAAGCCATCGGTGCCCTCAAGGGCGGCCAGCTGGTGGAGGTGACCCGTGCCGATCTGGTGGGCCGCTACACCGGCCACACCGCCCCCCTGACCAACAGCGTCATCGAGAGCGCACTGGGTGGTGTGCTCTTCATTGACGAGGCATACAGCCTTTACCGCGGCGAGCAGGACAGCTTCGGGCTGGAAGCCATCGACACGCTGGTGAAGGGGATGGAGGATCACCGGGATGAGCTGGTGGTCATTCTGGCGGGTTACACCAGGGAGATGGAGACCTTCCTCACCGCCAACAGCGGCCTTGCCAGCCGCTTTCCCAACCGGATCGAGTTCCCGGACTACACCGCCGTGGAGCTGCTGCAGATCACCCAGGTCCTTGCCAAAAACAAGGGCTACACCCTGGCCGAAGCCTGCACCGAACCCCTGCTGGGCTATTATGCCCGCTGGCAGACAGCCGATGCCCGCACCGCCGGCAATGGCCGCCTTGCCCGCAACACACTGGAAAAGGCCATCTTCCACCAGAGCCGCCGCCTTGTCGCCGAGCCCGCCGCCGCGCTGGATCTGATCCTGCCCAGTGATCTGGAATTGAAGGAACCGTAAACACGCAAAAAGGACTGCTTTCGCAGTCCTTTTTTGTTATTGATGCTGTTCTGCCAGCCGGGCGGTCATCTCCCGCATTCCCTGCCGCACTTCGGGCGGGGCAACCACTTCTATCTTGCCGCCAAAGCCGCAGACCCAGCCATAGAACTGGTCACTGACGCAGATGGGGACATCGAAATGGAAGCAGCCATTCTCCTCGGGCAGGAACATGGGCGTTGCGCCAAAGCGCTCCCGCATGGCACCTTCCAGATCCGCGGTGCACCGCAGGGTAACGCGATGCTCCGGCCCGCCGTACATTCCAAAGTGCTTGCGCAGATAGGCAGGCAGGTCAAGATCCGCAAACTGCTCCTGACCCCGCCGGGGCGCATCCAGCACCCTGACCCCGCTCATCTTGTCCACCCGGTAATGGCGGATACCCTTTTCATCGGCAAAGGCAATGAGGTAGTAGCACCCGTTCTCCCAGGCCAGCTGCCACGGGCTGACGGTCCTTTTCTCTTTCTCGCGGCTGTCGGCTTTTCTGTAGAGGAACTCCACCATTTTACCGTTGTTGATGGCCTCGTGCAGGGCATCAATGCTGTACAGCAGGCTCTTGCTGTCGGTCTTGGGACGGCCCTCCACATAGACCTGACGCTGCAGCTGGCTGCCCTTGTAGTTGGAGCAGAGCTTTTCCAGTTTGTGGATCAGCCGCCTGCTCGTGGTGCCGGATACCACCCGGCTTGCCTGCACGGCATCCACCAGCAGCTTGAGCTCCGCCAGATCAAAGGTGCGGCTGGCAAGGAAATACCCGCCGCCCCGGCCCCGGCGCAGCTTGATGTCATAGCCCAGCGCACCCAGTGCCTCAATATCGCTGTACACGCTCTTGCGCTCACAGCGGATGCCCTGCGCCTCCAGCAGCTCCACCAGCTGCGGCACGTTCAGCAGGTGGTTTTCATCGGTCTGCTGCTCAAAAATGCGCAATAGCGCCAGCAGCTTGGATTTCTGGCCTTCCTGTTTGGGCATTCGGTACACCTCATTTTTTCGTGTTGTGCCAAACCTCTCAGTCTCGCTTCCAGCTCCCCAGCAGGGGAGCCGGAAAAAAACAGCAGTGCTGTGTGCTGAAAAGGTTACGGCGCTTTCTTATCAAACGCCGCGCGGCGCTGGGTGGACAGGCGGAACATCTCCTCCAGCTTTTCCCGGTCATCGGCCACAAGGGCGTTGCGCATCTCGTTCAGCGCCCCGCTGAACTGGTCGATCTCGGAGATGAGGTTCTCTTTGTTCCAGAGGAACAGCTCCGCCCACATCTTATCGTTGATGCGTGCAATGCGGGTCAGGTCCCGGAAGGAATCTCCGGTGTACTCGCACAGCGAGGTATTGTCGTTGGCGCACATCAGGCTGACGGCGATGGCATGGCAGAGCTGGCTGACATAGCCGATCATCCTGTCATGCTCCTGCACGGTCAGGGTGCAGATATGCTTGAAGCCCAGCACCTCGGCCAGCTCCCTGGCCCACTGAATGGCCTCCGGGGTGTTCTTTTCCGTGGGGGTCACAATGAAGTTGGCCGGGGCAAAATTCACCTCGGCGGCGTGCTCCACGCTGGAGGTCTCACGGCCCGCCATGGGGTGGCTGGCAATGAACTCCACGCCCGGCCTGCACATGGCCTGAATGGGCTCCACCAGACCGGTCTTTACGCCCGACACATCGGTAAAGATGCAGCCCTCCTTCAGCAGGTGGCCGTAGGTCCGGAACCACTCGAGCAGGGCCGTGGGGTACAAGCCAAAGATGATATGATCGGCCTGACATACCAGATCCTCAAAATCGTGGGTCTTGCCGCTGGCGATATAGCCGTGGGCGAGGGCATACTGCAGATGGCCCTCGCTGCGGTTGATGCCGTCCACATGGAACCCGGCCCTGCTCAGCTCCAAGGCGTACTTGCCGCCCAGCAGGCCCAGGCCCACAATGAGATAACGCTTTGATTTATCCAACATGTTCCACCTCCGCGCCCAAAGGCTTGATGGCTTCCAGAAAATCCGGCCAGCTCTTGGCAATGGCCTCGGCCCCGCTGATGGGCAGGGCCAGCCCGGCGGCCAGCGCCAGCACCGCAAGGCTCATCACCACGCGGTGGTCGTTGTGGCCGGAAAGCGGCTGCTCCGGGGCATGGAGCGCGCCGGCACAGCCATGGATGGTAATGGTGCCGCCCTCGCTCTCCAGCTGCCCGCCGCAGGCCCGCAGCTCGGTCTCCATGGCCTCGATGCGGTCACTCTCCTTGATGCGGAGACGCTCGGCGTTGCGGATGACTGTGGTTCCCTCACACAGCAGGCCCAGCACCATCAGCACAGGGCCCAGGTCGGGGCAGTCGGCAAGGTCGATGTCCGTTCCGTGGAGCGGGGCCTTTTCAAACACCACGCCCTGCCCGGTGCGGGTGAATCTTGCACCGCACCGCCGGAGGATCTCCAGAATGGCGGCATCGCCCTGCAAGGTCTCCTCAGACAGGCCGGTGATGGCCACCCCGCCGGTCACAGCGCCCAGCACGGCAGGAAAAGCCGCCTGGCTGTAATCGCCCTCCACGGTGTAATCACAGGGAAGATAGTGCTGCCCGCCGGGAATTTCCAGCGTATTTTCATCCAGCCAGCGGCTCTCCACGCCAAAGGCGTGCTGCACCGCGCGGGTCATATCGATGTAGCTTCGGCTCTCCACAGGCGGGATGAGGTGCAGGGTGCTGGTGCCGCCCAGCAGGGGCAGGGCAAACAGCAGCCCGCTGATGAACTGGCTGGACACGTTGCCCGCCAGCTCGTATTCGCCCGGGGTCAGGGCACCTTCCACAGTCAGGCGGTCCGCGCCCTGCTCAAAACGCAGGCCCTGCTGCTGATACAGCGTTTTGTAGACCGACTGGGGCCGCTCCATCAGCCGCCCACGGCCCGTAAAAGTCACTTCCTGCCCGGTCAGGCTGGCCAGTGGGATGAGGAAGCGCAGGGTGCTGCCGCTCTCACAGCAGTCCACGGGGGCATCAACCGGCAGAAAGCGGCCAAGCCCCTCCACCACCGCGTCGTTTTCACCGGTGGTAACACGGGCGCACAGCCGGCCCGCCGCACCCAGCGTGGCGGAGATATCCTTGCTGAAAGCAAGATGATGGAGATGGGAGGTTCCCTTTGCCAGCGCCGCGCAGAGCACCGCCCGGTGAGCCATGCTTTTGCTGGGCGGCACGGCGATCCTGCCCGCCACTGCGCGGGCGCGTTTTACCACCACATCCATCTTACATATCCCGGCCAATGGCCCATGCGACCTGACGGCACTTTGCCATGGCCTGTGCAAAGGCATCCGGGGTCAGGCACTGTGCGCCATCGCTCCATGCGTGGCGGGGATCATAGTGGACTTCCACCTCCAGACCGTCGGCACCGGCGGCCACAGCGGCGATCATCATCGGCTCAACCAGATTGGCCTTGCCGGTGGCGTGGCTGGGGTCCACGATGATGGGCAGATGGGTCTTTTCGTGGATGATGGGCACAGCGGAGAGGTCGAGGGTGTTGCGGGTGTACTTCTCAAAGGTGCGGATGCCCCGCTCGCAGAGAATGACCTGCTCGTTGCCGCCGGCCATGATATACTCAGCGGACATGATCCACTCCTCGATGGTGTTGCACAGGCCGCGCTTGAGCAGAACAGGCTTGTGCATCTTACCCACGGCCTTGAGCAGCTGGAAATTCTGCATGTTGCGGGCACCGATCTGTACCACGTCCACATATTCCTCAAACTCCGGGATCCGGTCCTCGCTCATCAGCTCGGACACGATGGGCATTCCGGTGGCCTCCCGTGCCTTGACCATATCGAGGATGCCCTCGGTCTCCAGACCCTGGAAGGAGTAGGGAGAAGTGCGGGGCTTATAAGCGCCGCCGCGGAACAGGCTTGCACCGCCCGCCTTTACGCCGTTGGCAATGCGCAGTGCCTGCTCCTCGCCCTCGATGCTGCAGGGGCCTGCCATCACGGCGATCTTCTCGCCCCTGCCGATCTTCACGCCGCCGCAGTCGATGATGGAATCGGCGGGGTGGAACAGGCGGTTGGCCCGCTTATAGGGAGCGGACACGCGGGTGACATTGTCGATCCAGGGGTTGGCCAGCACGTCGCGCTCATCGATCTTGGTGGTATCGCCCACCAGACCGAACACATTGTAATCCTTGCCGGTGATCAGGGTCACATCCAGGCCCTGCTTCTCGAATTTGTCTACGATCTTTTCCAGCTCTTCCTTGGGGGTGCCTTTTTTGGTCGAAATGATCATCTCTTTTGATTCCTTTCCCTTTTCTGAACCTCTCAGTCTCGCTTCGCTCGACAGCTCCCCTAATAGGGGAGCCCTTGGCAAAACCGGGAACTTCTCCTGAATGCCAAGGCCTCTCCTACTAGGAGAGGTGGCAATGCGTCAGCATTGACGGAGAGGTTGTTCATTTACTGCACCAGGTGCGTCTGCGCGCCGCCATCCAGCCGGAGCAGCTGCACAAGGTAGGCGCAGGCATGGAGATATCCGCTGACCCCCTCGCCTGCAAAGCGGCCCTGACAGCCAAAGGAGACCACATCCACGCTGCGGAAGGGCTCCTTGCCGCTGGGGTCGGCCAGCATCACTTCCACGGCGGGCACGCCGCACACCTGCAGCGCTTCCAGAATGGCCACGCTGTAATAGGCGTAGCCGCCCGGGTTGAGGATGATGCCATCGGCCCGGCCTGCCGCCGACTGGATCTCATCGATGAGGTCACCCTCGTGGTTGGACTGAAAAAAGTCCACCTGAACATCCATCTGGGCACAGCCCGCCTCAATATAGTCCAGCAGTGTATTGAAATCGATCTGCCCCTCCATGCCCGGCTCCGTGAACTGGGTCAGGTTGAGGTTGGGACCGTTAATGACTAAAAATTTCATCCAGCGCCTCCATTGCCGCCGTCATGGCATCCGCAGGGGTGGTCTTGTTGGGGATCACAGCATCCGCTGCCGCCAGATAGAGCGGGCGGCGCTGGGCTTCCATGGTTTTCAGGGCCTCAGGGCTGGTGGAAAGGGGCCTTCCGCCGCCCACCAGCAGATCTTCCAGCGGCCGGTCGATAAAGAGCACGATGCCGTTGGCGTGGAGCGCCCGGAGGTTTGCCGGGTCTTTGACCACGCCGCCGCCGCAGGAGATGACCTGCCGGTTCTCCCTGGCAAAGCGGGCGGTCTGCGCGGCCTCCAGCTTCCGGAAGCCTGCCTCCCCCTCAGCGGCAAAGATGTCCGGGATGCTCCGGCCGTCGGCCTTGACGATCTCCTCGTCCAGATCCACGAACCGCTTGCCCAGCCGTTCCGCCAGAGCGCGGCCCAGGGTGGATTTGCCCGAGGAGGGCATCCCGATGAGGGCAATGTTCAGCTGTTCCCGCCGCAGTTCGCTGGTCACACGGGCGATCTCGGCACCGGCATCCTCAAACTTGCGGTCGAGGAAAAATTCTGCCGCGTACACTGCCTGCGCCACCAGCATTTCCAGACCGCCGACGGCAACGGGCACCCCCAGCTCCTCGGCCCGGAGGATGAGCTCGGTCTTATCGGGATTATAGATGACATCGATCACGGCTTCCAGCCCGGGCATGGAGGTGATATCCAGGGCGCTCACGCCCACATTGGGGTACATGCCCACCGGCGTGGTGTTGATGATGATCTGCGCCCCGGTGGTCAGGGCCTGAGCATAAGTCAGCTCTCCCTTTTCAGGGTCGGGATGGCGGCTGACGGTATAGATCTGTTTCGCGCCACGGTCATGGGCCACGGCCCAGGTGGTGTTGTGGGTGCCGCCGGTGCCCAGAATGACCACCGTTTTGCCTGCAAAATTCACGCCGTGGGCATCGCACAGGTGGGCAAAGCCCATATAATCGGTGTTATAGCCGTAGAGCAGGCCGTTTTTGTTCACCACCGTGTTCACCGCCCCGATGGCCTTGGCCCGTGGGTCGATGTAGGAGCAGTATTCCATCACCAGCTTTTTATAGGGGATGGTCACATTGATGGCCTTGAACTGCCGCCGCTGCAAAAAGGCGCGGGCGTCTGCTTCGGTGGGCAGGGGGCACAGCTCGTAGCTGTACCCGCAGAGCAGCTCATGGATGGTCTTGGAGTAGGAGTGTCCCAGCTTGCCGCCGATGAGTCCGTATTCCATCTCAGTCCTCCTTCCGGTAGCCGGTGGGGTCGGTCATCCACCGGGCACCGTACCGGGCGGTGAGCAGATCGCCCACCGCAAGGGCGGCGGCGCAGGTCTGCACAATGGCGGCCCGGGGCACGATGCAGGGGTCGTGCCGTCCCTGAATGGACAGTTGTGCGTCCTTTTTGGCGATATAGTCCACCGTGTCCTGCTGCTTGTAGATGCTGGGGGTGGGCTTGACGGCGGTGCGGAACACCACCGGCATACCGTTGGCGATGCCGCCGTTGATGCCGGCATTGTGGTTGGTGGCGGTGACCACCGCGCCCTCTGCCGTCATGCGGAAGGCGTCGTTTGCTTCCGAGCCGCGCAGCCCGGCAAAACCGAAGCCGGTGCCGAACTCGATGCCCTTGACCGCCGGGACGGAAAAGGCCAAGTGGGCAATCTCGCTTTCCACGCTGTCAAAGTAGGGCTCGCCGATGCCGGCGGGCAGGCCGAGGATGGCAGTCTCCAGCACGCCGCCCACACTGTCGCCCTCGGCACCGGCGGCGCGGATGGCGGCTTTCATGGGCTCTTCCACGGCGGCGTCCAGCACCGCAAAGCCCTCGGTCTTACTGGCAAGCGTCTCCGCCTGTGCCGCAAGGGCGGCGGGGTCGTCCAGCGCAAAGGGCGTATCGGCAATATCCGCGCACCGGGCGATGTGGGTGGTGATATCAATGCCCGCCCGCTGCAATGCGGCAAGCACGATGCTGCCGCCTGCCACAAGGGCGGCGGTCACCCGGCCGGAAAAGTGCCCGCCGCCCCGGGCATCCTGAAAGCCGTGGTACTTGGCGTAGGCGGTAAAGTCCGCATGGCCGGGGCGCAGAAGGTCGGCGGTCTTGGCGTAGTCGCCGCTGCGGGTGTTCTGGTTTTCGATCATCAGGGCGATGGCGGTGCCGGTGGTGTGGCCGTTCACCACACCGGACAGCAGCTGCACCGCATCCGACTCCACCCGGGGTGTGGAAAGGCCGTCGCCCCGGGCGCGGCGCTTGTCCATGCAGGCGGCGAGAAAGCCCTCGTCCACCGGCACACCGGCAGCCATGCCGTCCAGCACCGCGCCCACGGCGCGGCCGTGGCTCTCGCCGAAGATGGTCAGCGAAAGGTCACTGCCAAAGGTGTTTTTCATGGGTCAGTCCTCCATGCCCAGCAGCGGGCGCAGCCCCTCCACAGGGATGGTCTCGGCGCGCCAGCAGCCAAGGCCGGGCACTTTGATGATGGTGATCTGCCCGCCCTGTGCTTTTTTGTCGTGCAGCATCTCGGCCAGCACCTTTTCTTTATCGTAAGCGGTGCGGGTGGGTAACCCTAAGCGGCGGTACACGCCGCGCACCCGCTTTTGCAATGCCTTGGATTCGATCATGGGCAGCATCCCCAGCGCCACGCACTCGCCGTGGAACAGGCCGGTGGTGCGGCGTCCCTTGATGCCCTTCACGGCTTCGATGCCGTGGCCGATGGTGTGACCGAAGTTCAGCGCCTTGCGCATCCCCTGCTCGGTCTCGTCCTGCTCCACGATGCTCTTTTTAAAGCGCAGGCTGCGGCAGATGATCTCGCCGATGCGGTCGTCCACATCCTCTTTTTCAAAGATGGAGAACAGCTCCGGGTCGGCCAAAAGACCGGCCTTGACGGCCTCGGCCAGACCGTTGATGAAGTGGCGGCGGGGCAGGGTGGACAGGGTGTCCGGGTCCACGATGACCAGCTTGGGCTGCCAGAAAGCACCTACGATGTTTTTGGTATCGCCAAGATCCACGGCGGTCTTGCCGCCGATGGAGGAATCGATCATGGAAAGGGTGGTGGTGGGGCAGTTGATAAAATCGATGCCCCGCATGTAGATGGCAGCGGCAAATCCGGCCAGATCCCCGACCACGCCGCCGCCCACGGCCACCACCAGGTCGCCGCGGCCCATGTTGAACTCCAGCATCTGCCGGAGCACCGTTTCCAGGATCTTGAAGCTCTTGCTGGCCTCACCCTGCGGCACCGTGATGATGGTGGATTCCCGGCACTGGTCGGCCACGCGCTGGGCATACTCGGCAGGCACACCGCTGTCGGTGACAACGGCCACCTTGCGGTCCAGCCGGGCAAACTGGTACAGATTTTCCAGCGCGCCGTTCTTCAGGATGATATCATAACTGCGCTCGCCCAGATTCATGGTGAGCTTTGTCCCGATGAAATCGCTCATTTCGTATACACTCCTAACAGCCGTACCGTGCGGCAGACATGATTCAGCTCGCGCAGCAGCGCGGCGGTCTTTTCGGCGGCGGGGTCTCCCACCAGCTCGACATAAAAATAATAATCAAAGGGGACGTGGGGCAGCGGGCGGCTCTTGATGGACTCCATATCGTAGCCGCTGGCACCGATGACCTGAATGACCTCGGCCAGCTTGCCGGGCTTGTTGTCCAGCGTGAATAGCAGGGAGAACCGGTTGCCCGCCGTGGGCTTTTCGCGGCTGAGGACGATGAAGCGGGTGGTGTTGTCGCCGTCAGTGTTGATGCTGGGCACCAGCACCTCCAGCCCGTACAGGGCGGCCGTTTCCACGCTGGCAATGGCCGCCTTGGTCCGGTCGCCGCTCTCTGCCACGAACTTTGCCGCCATGGCCGTGTTGGGCATGGCCGTGGCAGGCAGGCCGAACTGCTTCAGGAAGGTCTCGCTCTGGGCAATGGCCTGCTGGTGGCTGTACACACGGGTCAAGTCGGAAAGCTGGGTGCCGGGCAGCACCAGCAGGTTCTGGGAGATGGGCAGGTCGTAGACATCCACCACCCACAGCCCGGGGTGGTTGTAACACAGGTCCAGCACCGCCGACACATCCCCCGCGTGGCTGTTCTCAAAGGGCACCACGCCGTGGGCGGCATCGCCCTTTTCCACGGCATCGAACACCTCATCCCAGGTGGGGCAGCTCACAGCCTCGGCATAGGGAAAGAGCGCCCGGAGCGCGATGTGGGCAAAGGCACCCTCCACGCCCTGATAGGCGGCGCGGTTGCGGCCCAGCACCTCGGCCTCGTACTGCTTGGCCACGTCCATCATGTTCTGCACATGATCCCGGTAATAGGGGCGCAGGGCCGGGTCCCCGATCCGCGCTTCGGCCTTGTCCAGCACCACCTTTTCGCGGGCGGCATCAAAGATGGGCAGGCCGTGGGCCTTTTTGTATTCCGCCACGCTGAGCACCGCCTTCATCCGCCGCTCAAACAGGGCAGCCAGCTGGGCATCTACTGTGTCGATCTCCCGGCGGGCCTGTTCCAGTGCGTCCATCGTTCCACATCCTTTGCATTTCGTGATACTGGATTAGTATACCATAACTCGGACACGGAAACAACAAAGGGCGCAGGGTTTCAGGGTGGATAACTTTTCAACTAGCACCTGCAAGAAGCGAATAGAATTGAAGAGGTGCCGCCCGTGGCAGCACCTCTTCAGCGTTTCAGATCTTCCCGGCTCCGCGCCGTTCCATAGTATCTCCCATAGGGGTTTTCCAGCTCAGCGGCACGGGGCGGAACAGCCGCGGCAGGCGGTTCCGGCGCGGGGGCCGGGCGGCGGGGCGCGCCTTTTTCCCGGCGCAGGATACGGAACCGCATCGGCTCACCCCTCCGCTTCCACGGTGGAGACTGCCCCGGCGGTCAGTGCCTGCCAGAGCTCCTCGCCGCCCGCAAGGTTCTCCTCGGTACCGGTGTTCCAGGCCCCGCGCATCCCGACATAGAAATCCGCGAGATAAGTCTGACTGTCGCCGCCCTGGGCGTGGGTGGTGTCGGCCCGGTACTCGCCCAGATCCAGCCCGGCCAGCACCGGGCAGTCCGTCCAGCGGTAGACCATGTTCCACCAGTCGCTGTCGCTTCCGGCCTCGGGCAGGGTGCCGTCCAGATACCGCAGGGAGCCGGTGCTCTCCTGAAAGCCCGCCGGGTCATACAGCAGGAACACCGAGCTCAGGCCGCCTGCCACATCCGTGGCCAGCTTGGTGGTGCCCGCCATGGTCAGGTAGGCATCGCTCTCAGTCTGGGTGTCCCCGGCAGAATAATCCAGCGTGTAGACATTCAGGGTCACGACCGTCTTGCCGTCACCGTTCAGGTCCTCGCCATACCGGGCCAGCTGCTCCTGCAGGGCGGTCACGGTGTCATCCGGCAGATAGTAGGGGGCCACCACCGCCACATTATAATCGGGCTTGGTGGTAAAGAAATACTGCCCGATGAAGCTGTAAGCCACAAAAGCCGCTGCAATGCCGATCAGGAGGACCCACTTGAGGTTATAATCCCACCAGTTGGCCCAGCGCTCTTTGCGGGTATACTGTTTTTCCGCCCGCGGGGCAAGGTCTGCGGGGTCGATGTCCCGCTCGTAACGATAGCTTGCCATAGTTCTCCTTACAGTTGGGCCAGAATGGTCTGGCGCACGGCATCGGGCAGCTGCTTCTGTTCAGCCTTGCTCATGCCTGCGGTCTGGATGGCGGGCAGGATGCGCACCCGGATATCGCCGGGCGTGGCCCGCAGGCCGTGGCCCTCAAACAGGCCCCGCGCACCGGAGATGGCCACCGGCACCACGGGCACCCCCGTCTTGATGGCAATGCGGAAGGCACCGGCCTTGAACTCGCCCGCGCCGCCCTCTTCGCCCTTGTAGCGGGTGCCCTCGGGGAAGATGACGAAGCTCCGGCCGCTCTCCACGATGGCAGTGGCATCGTTCAGGGCCTTGACGGAAGCGCGGATGTCATCCCGCTTGACGAACACACAGCCCAGCAGCTTCATCCAGCGGTTGAGCAGGGGGATCTTTTCCAGCTCCTCCTTTGCCAGAATGCCGTGGGGCGCGTCCAGTGCGGTCAGCAGGATGGGGATATCATAGTAGCTGCGGTGGTTGCCCACGAACACGCAGGGCCCCGCCGGGATATTCTTCTGCCCTTCCACCGTCATCCGGGCCCCCGTAACATGCAGGATGCCCCGGCTCCAGCGGGGGATGTTGGCCTTGACGATCTGCTCCACCGTGTCCAGATCCCCGGCAGCCAGGGCACGCTCGGCCCGGCGCAGGGTGGCATAGTGCACGATCATATAGCCAAACAGATAAACGAATAACGCAATGGTGCGTAAAATGCTCAAATTCCTTTCCTCCTTCCGGCCAAAAAGGCCAGTATCATTGTAACATACTTTGGGACAAAATGGGAGAGAACACACTTTTTTTACAAATACGTGCTTTTTAGCTTGCAAAATCCACAAAATCCGGGTATATTTATAAGCAGAAAGGTAGCACAATGGCATTGCTGCCCATTACAAAAGAGAGGTATTCCGGAACAAATGGGTTTATTTCCTTCTTCTAAAGATTTCAAGGACGGGCCGGGCGTTGAAAAGGACACGCCCCGCAAAACGGGCGTAGGCCGCTTTTTTGAGCTGGTGGGCCGCGATATGAGCAGCATGTTCCTTGCAAACCTGCTCACCTGCATCGGCTTTCTGCCGGTGATCTGCTTGGTGTACATCGGCTTCCTGATGAACAACCTGACCGTGATGATCGTCAGCGCCATTGCGGGCGGCATCCTTGCAGGCCCCGCGCTGGCCGGCGTATATGATACGGTGCTGCGCGCCCTGCGTGACGAGGCCGGTTACTGGTGGACAACCTACCGCCGGGCCTTCCGGCAGAACTTCAAGGCCAGCATCCTGCCCGGCATCCTGTACTGCGTGGTCGTCACGGTGCAGATCTTCCTGGTCTATTTCTGCTTCAACATGCTGTACCACGGCACCAACGTGGGCGTTCCCATGTGGGTGGCCACAGTGCTGAACCTTGTGCTGTTCCACATGCTGTTTTCCTACATGTGGCCCCAGATCGTGCTGCTGGATCAGCCCCTGCGCCTGACGCTGAAAAACAGCCTGAACTGCATGATCGCGTTCCTGCCCCACGCGCTGGCCGCAGCTCTGGTCACCATCCTGTTCTGGGGTCTGGTGATCCTGTGCATGCCGCTGGGCCTGCTGCTGATGCTGGTGTTCGGCTTCTGGTTCCAGTGCGAGATCTGCTGCCAGATCGTCTACGGCGACCTGAACCGGGTGTTCCACATTGAGGAGAGCATCCAGAAGCTCCACGATGCCCAGCTGGAAAAGGAGCTGCGCGCCGAGCGCGGCCAGGACACCCCCGAAGAATAACACTGCGCCGTCCACAGCGCGCAAAGGAGAGAAGTGCGGATGGAACAACGGAACAATCTGGTGCTGCACGGCACCGAGACCTTCTCCCGGGGCGCACTGGACAATGTGGCGCTGGAAAGCGGCGCGGTGGTGCTGGATTCCTCTGCCGGCCGCTATCTGCCCTACGGCAGCTATACCACCCCGGAGTTCGCCATGCCGGCCTTCTGCAACCTGAATGTCAGCTGGAACGCCAGCGCCCCCCACAACACCATGGTCGAGGTGCGCTGCCGGGTCTATGCCGGGAACACCTGGACCGGCTGGCTCAGCTTTGGCAAGTGGGCACCGGATTACCCCCGCTGCAGCATCAAAGCCCAGAGCGAGGACGGGCTGGTGTTCCTGATGGGGGACACCGTCACCGTTGCCACACCGGGCGGCGGCACCGGCATCCAGCTGCAGGTGAACCTTTCCACCAACGATGACAAGGCGACCCCGGCTGTCCGGCTGCTGGCCGCTGCCGCACGCCCCCTTGCCTGGGAGAAGCACAGCGGCCACCCGCTGAACCGACGGCTCTACCTGCCGGAATACTGTCTGAGCGCCCACGACCCCAGCTTTGGCCGGGAGATGGACCTGCCCCTTGTGATGGCGGCCCTGATGAACCGCTACGGCGAGGATATCCTGCCCGAAGAAGTGGCCTACGCCATGGAGGACAAAGCCACCAGCTCCACCGGCAATGCCGCCTTTGCGGCTGCTGCGGCGGGCTGCTGCGGCTACCCCTGCTGGCAGGCCTGGATGGATCTGGCCGACCTGCGCGCCCAGATCCACGATGACTGCTCCATCGCAGTCCGGGTGGAGCGCCGCGTCCGGGGCCAGCGGGACCCCGTGGGGGTCTGGATGGGCCTGCGGGGCTTTGGGCACGATGATGCCGTTCTGGCGGATTTCGTGCTGCTGAACGACCCCACTGCCGACAGCGACGGTGCCGTGAACTGCACCATGGCGCTGGCGGATTTTATGCGATACTTCACGGGCCGGGCCATTGCCCTGCGGCCCAAGCAGCGGGAAGTGGCCGCTGATCTGCCCAACCGGGTGCGGTGCGACCTGACCCGCGCCGAGGATGGCAGCTATCTCTTTGAGCAGCGGGGCCAGCAGGACCCGCTGCCGGAGGATTTTTCCGGCTGGGCGGCCTATGCCGTCCACGATGGCGTGGCCCACGCCACCACTGCCCACCGCACCTTCCGCCGGATGGAGCGCACGCCCGAGGGAGGGCTGCTCTTCCCGCCCGAACAGCTAGCCGCAGGCGGCCGCTGCAGCGTGTACGCGGTGGACCAGACCGGGCGGATGCGGGTGGCGGAAGTCCGTCTCCCCGCGCCCCCCAAGCCCGCGGCAGAGCCTGCCGCACCCCAACAGGACCCAAGCACCGTGCAGCCCGGCCTCTGAGCCGGCAGCGCAAAGCGCTTTTCGGGATAGAAACCACAACATAGGGAGGAACACATTATGGCAAAAACGATCATCACCATTGGACGTGAGTACTGCACCGGCGGCAACTACATCGCAGAGGATGTTGCAAACGCACTGGGCATCAAGCTCTACGACAAGGAGCTGATCACCATGGCCGCAAAGCACTCCGGCCTCTCGGAGGAAGCCGTAGCCGCCAGCGAAAAACGCCGCACCCACAGCCTGCTGTACAGCCTGTATACCATGGGCAACGAGCTCCCGCTGGGTGATCAGGTGTTCATCCTGCAGAGCCGCATCATCAAGCAGCTGGCCGAGGAAGGCCCCTGCGTCATTCTGGGCCGCTGCGGTGACTATGTGCTGCGGGATCGCAAGGATGTGCTGCGCGTGTTCATCTACGCACCGGTGGAATGGCGGCGTGAGCTGGCCAAGACCGACCCGCTGGTCAAAGCACACGACGAGAAGGGCATCAAGGAAGAGATCGAAAAGACCGACCGCAACCGTGCTGCCTACTACAACTACTACACCCAGAACCGCTGGGGCGATGCCCACAACTATGATCTGGCCATCAACGCCGCCCTGGGCCGCGAGACCTGCGTCAAGATGATCCTGGACGCTGTCGCCGCCAAGGAAAAGACCATGGCTGAGTGATCCCCGCCGGGCCGGACGGCCCAAAAAACAATGCTGCTTCGTGGGTAGGGTGCTTTTGTGCTCTGCCCACGTTTTGGGCAACGGCAACGACCACCGCCAGTGGCGGATGAAGGGAGGAACCGTTGGCGCGGCAGTCAGCGAAACGCAGGTGCTGTTTACAGCACGAAGCGATCGCCGGACACCACAGGAGGGGCGGGACACCTCCCTCCTGTTCAAGCATAAACCCTCGTCTATCATTCAACGTCAAAAGGAGAAATCGTGGAAAACAAACAGCTCAATCTTTCCGAACCCGAAAACATCATGGGCACCATGGATGTCAACCCGCTGCTGATCAAGCTCAGCATCCCGATGATGATCTCCATGCTGGTGCAGGCACTGTACAACGTGGTGGACTCGATCTTTGTCGCCCGTGTCAGTGAGAACGCCCTGACCGCCGTCTCCCTGGCCTTTTCGCTGCAGAACATGATGTTCGCCGTAGGCATCGGCACCGGCGTGGGTGTCAACGCCCTGCTCTCCAAGAGCCTGGGCGAAAAGAACCAGTACCGCGCCAACAAGACCGCCGAGAACGGCCTGTTCCTGGCACTGTGCAGCTACCTGGTCTTTCTGGTGCTGGGCCTGACCGTTGTGCGCCCCTACTTCTACGCCCAGACCGCCGATGCCGACATCGCCGAGCAGGGCATCCGCTACCTGACCATCTGCTGCGTGCTCAGCCTGGGCATGTTCATGCAGGTGATGAACGAGAAACTGCTAGCCGCCACCAGCCGCACCACCCTGAGCATGATCAGCCAGCTGGTGGGTGCCATCGTCAACATCATCCTTGACCCCATCTTCATCTTTGGCTACTGCGGCGAGGCTCTGTCCGGCACCACCGGTGCAGCTTTGGCCACCGTCATCGGCCAGTTCTGCGGCGCAGGGGTCTCCTTCTACCTCAACCTCCGCAAGAACCCCGATATCCAGCTGGATTTCAAGGGCTTCCGCCCCAGCGCTGAAGCCATCAAACGGATCTACGTTGTCGGCCTGCCCAGCATCGCCATGCAGTGCGTGGGCAGCGTGATGACCTTCCTGATGAACCAGATCCTCATGGCCTTTACCGCCACCGCCGTGGCCGTGTTCGGCGTTTACTTCAAGCTGCAGAGCTTCGTTTTTATGCCCATCTTCGGCATGAACAACGGCATGGTGCCCATCATCGGCTACAACTACGGTGCCCGCAAGCCCGACCGCGTCAAAAAGACCATCAAGTGCGCCATGTTCTATGCCGAGGCCATCATGCTGGTCGGCTTCCTGCTGTTCCAGTTCCTGCCCGACAAGCTGCTGGGCCTGTTCTCCGCCAGCGAGGCCATGCTGGCCATCGGCAAGCCTGCCCTGCGCATCATCTGCTTCCACTTCCTGCTGGCCGGCATGAGCATCATCCTGTCCTCCACCTTCCAGGCGCTGGGCAACGGCATGTTCAGCCTGATCATCTCGGTCTGCCGCCAGCTGGTGGTCCTGCTGCCCGCCGCCTGGCTGCTGAGTAAGACCGGCAACGTGAATATGGTGTGGTGGTCCTTCGTCATTGCAGAGCTGGTCAGCGTGACCCTGAGCTTTGTGTTCTTTGCCCGCCTGGACAAGAAGATCATCGAGCCCATGTACGACAACGCTGCCGCTGCACAGTAAACCGTTTCAGAACCCGTCCGGCACAAGAAAGGAACGTGACCTTTTATGGCAAAGAAGTTGAAATGGAATCTGATCCTGATGAGCGTGCTCTACCTGGGGCTGGGCATCTTCCTGCTCATGCGGCCCTCCACCGCCCTCAACGTGGTCTGCTACGCCCTGGGCGGCGTGGTGCTGGTGTGCGCCGCCGTTCAGCTGGTGCGCTACTTTGCCGTGGAGCGCGGCATCTTCCAGAGCCAGCTCACCCTCATCTCGGGCATCATCTGCCTGGGCCTGGGCGCGTTCCTGATCCTCCGCAGCGACATCGTGGTGCGCATCCTGCCCATCGTGTTCGGCCTGTTCGTCATCTTCGACAGCCTGGGCCGCATCCAGAATGCTCTGGATCTGCGCCGCTGTGAGTACCCCAGCTGGAAGGGCTTCCTGCTGCTGCCGGTGCTCAGCGTGGTGCTGGGCGTGGTGATGATCCTGAACCCCTTCGGCACCATGGAGACGCTGGTCATGGCCATTGGCATCATCCTCATCATCGAGGGTGCCATCAACCTGCTCAGTGCCCTGTACACCGTGCTGGCCATCCGCCGCTTTGCCAAGCTCCACCCCGAGACCCAGTCCATGCTGGAATCCCTGACCGGTCAGGATCTGAACGGTGACGGCGTGATCGCCCCGGACATCGCCCCTGCCGACGTGGAAGCCTCCGCCGTGGAGCTGGATCATGTGGATGAGAGCGCTGAGGTGGAGCAGGAAGACCTCAACGATTAACGGGCTCGCCCTCTCCGTCAGCGCTGACGCGCTGCCACCTCTCCCAAAGGGAGAGGCTTTCGCGATTCCCCGCAAGGTGAGTCGTTCTGCCAGAGGCTCCCCCTTTGGGGGAGCTGGACGCGAAGCGGCCTGAGAGGGCGAGGACGCTGCCAAAAGAGAGTATTCTAAATCTAATGCAAGGGAAATCAAAAACTATGGAAAAATACGATCTGATCATTGTGGGTGCCGGTCCGGCCGGCATCTTCACCGCTGTAGAGCTGCTGCGCCACGGCAGCAAGAAAAAGATCCTGCTGGTGGAAAAGGGCAAGCCGGTGGAAAAGCGCCACTGCCCCAAGGCCGAGCTGGGCCACTGCGTCAACTGCCGCCCCACCTGCGCCATCACCACCGGCTTCTCCGGTGCAGGCGCGTTCTCGGACGGCAAGCTGAGCCTCTCCTATGAGGTGGGCGGCGACCTGCCCAGCCTGATCGGCGAGGAGTTCGCACAGGAGCTCATCCATTACACCGATAAGATCTACCTCGAGTTCGGTGCCGACCCCCATGTGGAGGGCATCTACACCGGCGAGGACATCAAGGAGATCCGCAAGA
>OKSR01000445.1_pt1 | contig 20830 bp, 18 predicted proteins | sample 1606491 | NCBI WGS metagenome assembly OKSR01 (sample SAMEA3879605, study PRJEB24766) | human gut metagenome | biome: human-associated habitat; feature: feces | place: USA | collected 1985/1987 | reverse complement strand
ACTGCCTGCGGCAGCAGGGTCCCACCCCAGCGGACGGTCCTCGGAGAAACTCCCGCACACGCCCCGGAACGCGCCAGTGATATCCACCTTCGGCAGCTTTTAGGCCGGTACGGGCTGCGCACCGTGGAGCGGCTGTGCGCACTGTGCGCGGCGCTGCACCCGCAAGCTGCCTCGGAGTGTGCCCTTACGGCGCAGCGGGCACGGCAGCTGGAAGCCGACGGCGTATGCTGCCGGGTGAGCCAGCTGGCGGTGAACGGACGCGACCTGATGGCGGCGGGCATCCCGGCAGGCCCTGCGCTGCGCCGGGTGCTGGAAGCGCTGCTGGACGGCGTCATCCGCGCAGAATATCCCAACGAAAAACCGGCGCTGCTGGCTGCGGCGCAGAAAATTATAGCGTCTTGACAAGCGGTTTATGCTGCGGTAGTATTATACTACTGCTTTAGTGTGTTGAACCCATAAAAGGAGAATTTATGACCACTCAGAACCCTGCAAACCGTCCCCGCGCCCTCATTGCCATGAGCGGCGGCGTGGATAGCTCGGTGGCGGCCTGTCTGATGCAGCAGGCAGGCTACGACTGCACCGGCATCACCATGCGGCTTACCCACAACGAAACGCTGGGACAGTCCGGTTACCAGACCTGCTGCTCGGAAAAAGATATCGAGGATGCCGCCGAGGTGGCTTTTGCGCTGGATATGCCATATCAGGTGCTGGATTTTACAGCCGACTTCCGGGCGCAGATCATTGAAAAATTTATCCGCGTCTACGAGACGGGCGGCACCCCGAACCCCTGCATCGACTGCAATAAATATATGAAGTTCCGCCACCTGCTGGACTGGGCAGAGGAACACGGCATGGAGTATGTGGTCACTGGCCACTATGCCCGGGTGGAGCAGGACGCAGCCACCGGCCGCTGGCTGCTGAAAAAGGGACTGGACGAGGGCAAGGATCAAAGCTATGTGCTGTATAATCTTACGCAGGAGCAGCTGGCGCATATCCGTCTGCCGCTGGGTGCGCTGCACAAGACCGAGGTGCGCAAGATCGCGCAGGAGCACAGCTTTATCAACGCCCAGAAGCACGACAGTCAGGATATCTGCTTTGTGCCGGACGGCGACTATGCCCGCTTTATGGAGCAGTTCACCGGCAAGCACTACCCCGCCGGGGATTTTCTGGATCAGAGCGGCAAGGTGGTGGGCACCCACAGCGGCGCGGTGCGCTACACGCTGGGACAGCGCAAGGGGCTTGGTCTTGCGCTGGGCGCACCGGTGTACGTCTGCGGCAAGGATATGCAGGCCAATACCGTCACCGTCGGGCCGGAAAGCGAACTGTTTGACCGCATCGTCTACGCAGAGGATGTGAACTGGATCGCCATTCCGGCGCTGACCGAGCCGCTGCGGGTCACCGCCCGCACCCGGTATCATCAGGCCGAGCAGCAGGCCACCGTTTACCCCGCAGAAAACGGTTTCCGGTTGGAATTTGACCAGCCCCAGCGTGCCCCCACCCCGGGGCAGGCTGCCGTGCTGTATCAGGGCGATGTGGTGCTGGGCGGCGGCACCATCACCCGCGTAGAAAAGTAAGGAGAACAAAATGCAGGATCAGTATTCCCGCACCCAGCTGCTGCTGGGTGCAGAGGCTATGGAAAAGCTGCACCACGCCCGGGTGGCAGTGTTTGGCATCGGCGGCGTGGGCGGCTACACGGTGGAGGCGCTGGCACGCAGCGGCGTGGGCGCACTGGATCTGATCGATGACGATAAGGTCTGCCTGACCAACCTCAACCGTCAGATCATCGCCACCCGCAGCACGGTAGGGCAGTATAAGGTGGATGTGGCAGAACAGCGCATCCACGACATCGACCCCAACATCAAGGTGACCACCCACCGGTGCTTCTTTGGCCCGGAGACGCAGGACGACTTCGATTTTACCCAGTACGACTATGTGGTGGACGCCATCGACACCGTTACCGGCAAGCTGGCACTGGTGATGAAGTGCAAGGAAGCGGGCACCCCCATCATCTGCTCCATGGGCGCAGGCAACAAGATGGATCCCACCCGCTTTGAGGTGACCGACATCTACAAGACCTCGGTCTGCCCGCTGGCAAAGGTGATGCGCACCGAGTGCCGCAAGCGCAAGATCAAGCACCTGAAGGTGGTCTACTCCAAGGAGCCTGCCATGACCCCCATCGAGGACGACTCCATCAGCTGCAAGAACCACTGCATCTGCCCCCCGGGCACTCAGCGCAAGTGCACTGTACGGCGCACCGTGCCGGGCTCCAACGCCTTTGTGCCCTCGGTGGCCGGTCTGATCATCGGCGGCGAGGTCGTCAAAGACCTTGTGGGCTTTGTACCGCTGAAGGGGTAAAACCGACCGCAGCTTCCTTGCGGCGTGGGACGATTTGGAATGCGCTCCGCGTTGCTCTGCGCATAAATCAAGGAAAAAATATTTATAATTTTGGAATACCGGAGCGTCTGCGGACGCTCCGGTATTCCATTTTCACGGGTGGAATCGTGGAGAAAAACGGCATTTGCACAGCGCCGCTTTCTACGAAAGCGCGGCGCTGCGGGAAAGACTGTATCTTGTCTTTACGACCCTTTCCGTGAAAAATGCGTTTGGAGCGCTCCGCAGAGCGCGACAAACGCTCTATATCAAAAGAAGTTTCCGCTATATTTGCCCAGAGCGCAAGCGGAGGGCATTTTTAATATTCCCCCTCTCCCGCTGGACTTTGAAATGTGTTATACTGGGAGAAAACGATGCACACAGGAGAGATGACCATGCAATATAAGATTCTGGCAAGCGATTACGACAACACGCTGATGCCCTTTGGCGAAGCAAAGCCCCGCCCGGCGGTGGTAAAGGCGGTAAAAAAGCTGCAGGCTGCCGGGGGCAAATTCGTGCTCAGCACCGGCCGCTCCTACCCCGGCATCCGGGACAAAAACCAGCTGGGCGGCATCCGGTTCGACTACGCCATCACCTGCAACGGTGCCTGCGTGGTGGACAGGCAGGGCAACGTAATAGCCGAGCATCCGCTTACCAGCGAGGAGATGTATGTGCTGGTGGATTTTTGCGAGGATTATAACTACCCGCTGCAATTCAACTTCCGGGATGCCTATTACGCCTACTGCGAGTACGAGTATCTGCACACCGGATATCAGATGATGAACAGCCCCGGGCTGGACTGCGTGGACGGCGAGGATCAGGACAGGCATCTTTTGGATATGCCCCACGCCGCCTTTGCCGCCATGCCGCCGCAGGAGGTGGAGCGCTTCCACGAAAAATACGGCTACCTTGGTCTGCACTGGATGCAGACGGGCGCGCAGAACGCGGACGGCTACTGCTACTACGATATCGTGCGCGGCGGCATGGATAAGGGCGTAGGGCTTGCCGACCTGTGTGCACAGATGGGGCTTACGCTGGCGGATGCTGTGGCTGTGGGCGATTCTGCCAACGATGTGGGGATGCTGAAAGTCGCGGGCCTGAGCGCCTGCATGGCAAACGGCACCCCGGACGCCAAGGCCGCTGCCGACCGGATCATCGGGGACGTGCGGGAGGACGGCGTGGCGGCGCTGATCGAGGAGCTGTGGTTCGACGGCCCCCGTGCGGAGCCCTCCGGCAAAGACTTTGGCTCTGCATGGGGCAATATTGAAAGCGCAGGCGGCAGCTTATGAGCTTTGCGCCGGTATACGATGACCGCAGCCGGGCACTGATCTTGGGCACATGGCCCAGCCCCAAAAGCCGGGAGATGGCCTTTTACTACGGTCATCCGCAAAATCGGTTCTGGCCGCTGCTGGCGGCGCTGACCGGGGAGCCGCTGCCCGCGCGGGAGGATATCGCCGCCAAAAAGCAGCTGCTTTTGCGCCACGGGCTGGCACTGTGGGATACGCTGGAAAGCTGCACTATCACCGGCGCGTCGGATGCTTCTATCCGGGATGTGGTGCCCAACGATATCGCCGGGCTGCTGCGCAAGGCGCCCATCCGGGCGGTGTTCTGCAACGGTGCCACAGCCTACCGTATCTATACAAAATATCAGCAGCCGCTTACCGGCATCCCGGCTGTCCGTCTGCCCAGTACAAGCCCCGCCAACGCCGCCTGCAGCCCCGCCCGGCTGGAGGAGCTTTGGGGCGCTGCGCTGGCGGACTGGATCGTAAAATGATGACAAGGCTGTAAATTCTTTTGCGGGATACTTGCGTTTTTTTGCGGACGTTGTATTATGGATATCATAAGGGGCGCACTGCCCCGGACAAGGAGAAATGACCATGAGCAAGATCATCCGCACCCAAAAGCCCAGCGTGCTGCCTTTTTACGCCATGGCGCTGGTGTTCGTGGTGCTGTGCGCAGTGCTGCCGATGTATAAATTATGGGCGCTGCTGGTGGCGCTGGGCGGTGCCGCCGTGGCCTTTGGCGTGGCACAAAAGACCTGCCCGCCCCGGGTGGTGGAGCGGGAAGTACCCTTCCACACCGGTGTGGAGGATGTGGATCAGATGCTGACCGATATCCAGCAGAAGCTGGACACTCTGCACGCGCTGAACGAGGCTTTGCCCGACCCGCAGCTGTCCGCCGCTATGACCCGCATGGAAAAGGCCGGACGCTCCATCGTGGAAACCGTGGAAGCAAACCCCGCCAAGGCAAAGCAGGTGCGCCGGTTTGCCAACTACTATCTGCCGGACGCCGTAAACGTTTTGCAGCAGTACGCAAAGCTTGCAAAGCAGGGTGTGCGGGGCGAGAACGCCGCCGCCATCCGCGCCGAGGTGGAGCACAACGCCGCCTCCATTGCCACGGCTTTTGAAAACCAGCTGGATGCCCTGTACGCGGCAGAGAGCATGGACCTGTCCGCAGACCTGACCGTTTTGCAGAATATGCTGAAAGGGCAGGGTCTGAGCAAGTAAAATCAGAATATCCCCTCGGGATTTTGAAAGGAAGGAATCACTTATGGCTGACAATACCCTGAACTTTGATCTGGATGCCCCCGCAGTGCCCACCCTGACGCTGGACCCCACCCCCGCTGCTGTGCCGCAGGAGGAAAAGCCCGCCGCTGCCCCTGCCCCGGAAGCACAGGTAAGCCTGACCCCCGAGGAGCAGGCTATGGTGGATCAGTTTGCCCAGAAGATCGACATCACCAACAGCCAGCAGGTGCTGCAGTACGGCTCTGCCTGCCAGAAGAAGATCGGCGATTTTTCTGAAGCCGCTCTTTCCAAGGTGTCCACCAAGGATCTGGGCGAGGTGGGCGATATGATCACCGACCTCATCGGCGAGCTGAAGAGTTTTGACGCCAACGAGGAACAGCAGAAGGGCATCATGGGCTTCTTCAAGAAGAAAACCAGCCAGCTGGATGCCCTCAAGACCAAGTACGACAAGACCGAGACTAACGTGGAAAAGATCCAGTCCATGCTGGAAGCCCATCAGGTGCAGCTGCTCAAGGATATCGCCATGCTGGATAAGATGTACGAGTTGAACATGGCCTACTTCAAGGAGCTGAGTATGTATATCCTTGCCGGCAAGAAAAAGCTGGCAGATGTGCGTGCCAACGAATTGCAGCAGGCCATGGACAAGGCCAAAGCATCCGGCCTGCCGGAGGACGCACAGGCTGCCCGCGACCTTGCCGACCAGTGCGAGCGTTTTGAGAAAAAGCTGTATGATCTGGAACTGACCCGCAACATCAGTTTGCAGATGGGCCCCCAGATCCGTCTGCTGCAAAACAACAACACCATGATGGCGGAAAAGATCCAGTCCACCATCGTGAACACCATCCCGCTGTGGAAGAACCAGATGGTGCTGGCACTGGGTCTGGCACACAGCCAGCAGGCCATGCAGGCCGAGCGTGCCGTGACCAACATGACCAACGACCTGCTGAAGAAGAACGCCGAGGCGCTGAAGATGGGCACCATCGAGACCGCCAAGGAGAGCCAGCGCGGCATCGTGGATATCGAGACCCTGCAGCAGACCAACAAGAGCCTGATCGAGACGCTGGACGAGCTGAACAAGATCCAGAGCGAGGGACGCGCAAAGCGTGCCGCCGCCGAGCAGGAGCTGACCCGCATCGAGGACGAGCTGAAAACCAAAATGATGGAGATCCGGAGCTGAAATGGCAAACGCTGATTTTTCTCAGAACAACAAACAAACCGCTCCCGGCGGCTTTGACGCGGGCAGCTACCGCGAAAAGGCAAAACCGGAGCAGACCGTAAAGCTGACCCCCCGCCAGCAGAAGCTGACCGCACTGGAAGCAAAGCTGCCCGCTGCGCTTTCCACCCGGGCGGCGGCGCTGGCTTTGAGCGTAGTGGTGATGCTGGCGGCCTTTTTGGGCTTTGGCAGCGCCAAGCTGCGCGGCAAGTATAACACCGCCCGCCAGTGGTTCACCGCAGGGGTCGCCGCCGACAACGGCTATAACCTGAGCGAGGAACTGACCACCCGGGAGAACACGGCCGCAAATATCCTCACCACCGCATCCAATACCCTTGGCGCAGACAGCGCCGAGGTGCTGGCCGCACAGACGGCGCTGAACGATTTTTCCGCTTGTCTGCAAGCGGTGCAGAACGGCGGCAAAAGCCAGTCCCTGACCTCGCTGCCCTATTATCAGGGCAGCACGATGCACGCGCTGTATCAGGCCGATCAGGCACTGGGCACTGCCATCGACCAGCTGTATGCAAAATTACAGGAGCAGGCCGCCGACCCCATGAAGATGGGCGCGGTGCAGGGGCAGTACGGCCAGTTCAACAGTGCAGCCACCATCATCGGCACCTTGCAGTACAATACGGCGGTGTATGAATATCAGAAGGATGTCGGCGGCTTCCCGGCCAGTGTGCTGGGAGCTTTGTCCGGCGTAAAGGAGGTTGAGCCATTCGCATGAAAAACTTTGCAAAACGCATCAGCGCACTGGTGCTGGCCGTGGTGGTCAGTGCGGCGGTGCTGTGCCCGGTGGCCTTTGCTGCCCAGCTGCCCAGCCTGCCCAAGGACGAGTGTGTGGTGGACGATGCCGGTGTGCTGAGCAGCAGCACCGTGCAGACCATCACCGAACTGAACGCCCAGCTGGAATCCAGCTGCAGCGGCGCACAGATCGGTGTACTGACTGTAGAATATACGGGCAATGATTCCACAGAGGATTACGCCACACAGGCTTTCAACGCTTGGGGCATCGGTTCGTCCTCCCAGAATAACGGCGTGCTGATTTTGTTGGTAATGGAATCGGCGCAGTACGCGGACGGCGACTACTACCTGACCTACGGCGATGGTTTCCGCAACACCACGCTGGCAAAGCAGTCCAGCGCCATCGCCCAGACCATGGAAGATCAGTTCGCCGCAAAGGATTATGACGGCGCAGTGACTACCTGTGCCCGCAACGTGGCAAACACCATCGCGGATATCTACGGCGTCAGCCTTTCCGGCAGCACCGGCAACGGCAGCACCGTGCAGCCCGGGTATCAGGGCAGCCAGAGCAGCGGCGGCAGCACCCTGACCGACATCTTGACCCTTGTGGTCGGCGCTGTTCTGCTTATCGTCATCATCCGGTCAATGGCCTATGTTTTTGCCAGCCCCTGCGGCTGGCTGTGGTGCTTCGGCGGACCCCGTCCTCCTTACAGACGACGTGGCCGCCGCGGCCCGCCGCCGCCCCCGCCGGGCGGCTACTACGGTGGCTCCCGTGGACCCCGGCCTCCGCGCGGCGGCGGCTTCGGCGGCATGGGCGGCGGTTCCAGCCACGGCGGCGGCGGTGGCCGTGGGCGGTAATGAAAATAAAAAGAGAAAGGCAGTGGCTTTGATATGTACCCCCAATACTGGACACCCAGTATGGGGGTATTTTTATGCGATACAGTTATGAGCACAAAAAGAAGTGTGTTGAATTGTACCGATATTTTACAAAAAATTCACGCTGGCAGGGTTGCCGCCGCATACCGGATGTGCTATGATGAAGTGCAAAATTTCAAGCGGAGCGATGAATTTTGATTTGTCAAGCTCGCGGAATCAGGAGGAACTACCATGCAGAAGAATTATGTGCAGGAAATTCTGAGCATCATTCACAGCGGTCTGCCCAAGGCAGAGCTGGCCGAAAAACTGTCTGATTACCATGAAAAGGATCTGGCGGATGCGTTGGAGTCACTGACCCCCGCCGAACGTCAATCGCTCTATTCCATTCTGGGCGTGGATACCGTTGCCGAGATCTTTACTTATCTGGACGACGCCGAGCCGTACCTGAAAGAGCTGCCCAGCCATGAAGCTGCAAAGGTCATTTCCAACATGGACTCGGACGATGCGGTGGACGCGCTGGAAGACCTTGACGATACCGATAAGAACGAGATCGTCAACAAGCTGGACAAAGACTCGGTTGAAGATGTGAAGATGCTGCTCTCGTATGACGAGGATGAGATCGGCAGCAGAATGACCACCAACTACATCTCCATCAAAAACGATATGACCATCCGGCAGGCGATGAGCGAGCTGGTGAAACAGGCCGGAGAAAACGATAACATCTCCACGCTGTATGTGGTGGACGAAAACGAGCACTTCTATGGTGCAATCGACCTGAAAGACCTCATCATTGCACGTGCAGAGGAAAGTCTGGAAAGCCTGATCGTCCGCTCTTATCCCTACGTCACAGACCGGGAGCAGATCAGCGATTGTATCGACCGCATCGTGGACTACGCGGAGCGCAGCCTGCCGGTGCTGAACGATGCCGGCAAGCTGGTGGGCATCATCACATCGTCCGATGTGGTCGAGCTGGTCGATGATGAGATGGGCGATGATTACGCAAAGCTGGGCGGTCTGACCGGCGAGGAGGATCTGAACGAAAGCGTTTTTGAAAGCGTGAAAAAGCGTCTCCCGTGGCTGATCGCTTTGCTGTTCCTCGGGATGCTGGTCTCCTCGGTCGTCGGCGCGTTTGAATCAGTGGTGGCGGTGCTGCCGGTGGTCATCTGCTTCCAGTCCATGGTGCTGGATATGGCCGGTAACGTTGGCACCCAGTCGCTGGCAGTGACCATCCGTGTGCTGGTGGATGAAAACCTGACCCTTTCCAAAAAGCTGCAGCTGCTCTGGAAGGAGACCCGCGTGGGTCTGTTGAACGGTGCAATTCTGGCCGTGATGGCTTTGGGTTTTCTGGGCTGCTACATCCACTTTTTCAAGGGCTATGTCTGGACCTCGGCGTTTTTGCTGTCCGGCTGCGTCGGGCTGTCGCTGATCGTGTCCATGGTCATTTCCAGTCTGGTGGGCACGCTGATCCCGATGCTGTTCCACAAGATCCATATCGACCCGGCGGTTGCCTCCGGCCCGCTGATCACCACGATCAACGATCTGGTGGCGGTTGTGGTCTACTATGGCCTTGCCATGGTCGTGCTGATCGATCTGTTCCATCTTGCATGATAAGAAATAAAGCAGGAACCGGTGCACCAAATGCAATGTGTGCCGGTTCCTGTTTTTCTTTGCGCAGGGGCTTATAGCAATTCAACTTTTTATCGCAAATATGCTGTTTGAATGTTGCGCTAATTTTTTGTCTTGCGATAAAAAAGATTATTTACCCAGATGCCAGATATCGCGGTCGTACTCGGCAATGGTGCGGTCAGAGGAGAACATACCCGCCTTGGCAATGTTCACCAGACACTTACGCCGCCAGCCCGTGGGGTCGCAGGCGTAATCGCTGAGGGCCTGTCCCTTGCGCACAACGTAGGCGTTGAAGTCCGGCAGGGTCTGGAACCAGTCCTTGTGGATCAGCTCATCATGCAGGCGGGTCAGGTTTTCGGCATGGCCGGCGGCCAGCATCTCCGGCCCGGTCAGGAAGCTGATGGCGCGGCGGATGTTGGCATCGCCCTCCACCCACTGGGCTGGGTCGTAATCGCCCACGGCGTAGCGGTGGATGACCTGATCGGAGGTCTGGCCGAAGATATAGATGTTCTCTTCCCCCACCTGCTGGCTGATCTCCACGTTGGCACCGTCCATGGTGCCCAGCGTCAACGCGCCGTTCAACATAAACTTCATGTTGCCGGTGCCGGAGGCTTCCTTGGAGGCAAGGCTGATCTGCTCGGAAAGGTCGCAGGCAGGGATCAGCTTTTCGGCGGCGGTGACGTTGTAGTTTTCCACGAACACCACCTGCAGCCACTTGGACACCTCCGGGTCTGCGGCAATGACCTTGGAGAGGGTCAGCAGCGCATGGATGATGTCTTTTGCAATGGTGTAGGCGGGAGCGGCTTTTGCGCCAAAGATGCTCACCAGCGGAGCGGCGGGCAGATGTCCTGCCTTGATCTCGTAGTACTGATGAATGAGATACAGCAGATTCAGCTGCTGGCGCTTATACTCGTGCAGGCGCTTGGACTGGATATCGAACACGGCATCGGTGTTCACGCGCACCTTCTGGGTGTGCAGCAACCAATCTGCCAGCGCTTCCTTGTTGGCCTTTTTCACGGCGGTCAACTCATTCAGCACCGTCTCGTCGTCGGCAAAGGCCAGCAGTTTTTCCAGTTCGGCGGCATCCTTGCGGAAGCCGGAGCCGATGTGCTTTTCCAGCGTGGCAGTCAGGCGCGGGTCGCACTCCAGCAGCCAACGGCGGAAGGTGATACCGTTGGTCTTGTTGTTGAACTTTTCCGGGTACAGCTCGTAGAAGCCGTGCAGCTCAGAGTTTTTCAGGATCTCGGTATGCAGCGCCGCCACGCCGTTGGTGGAGTGGGTGAAGTGGATGTCCATGTGTGCCATGTGTACCCGGTCGTCCTTGTCGATGATGGCAAGGCTCTCGTCCTCGGTGCGGGTGCGTGCCAGTGCATCCAGCTTTTCGATGATGGGCATCAGCTGGGGCACCACGGCGTCCAGATAGGTGCGCGGCCACTTTTCCAGTGCTTCGGCCAGAATGGTGTGGTTGGTGTAGGCGCAGGTCTTGGTAACGATCTCCACAGCTTCCTCAAACTCAATGCCCCGCTGCCCCAGCAGCCGGATCAGCTCCGGGATGACCATGCTGGGGTGGGTGTCGTTGATCTGGATGGCGGCGTAGTCTGCCAGATCATGGTAGTTGCAGCCCCGGGCGGCGCACTCGGCCAGAATGAGCTGTGCACCGGCAGAGACCATCAGGTACTGCTGGTATACCCGCAGACGGCGGCCGGCCTCGTCGGAATCATCCGGGTAGAGGAAGAGGGTCAGGTTCTTGTCGATAGCGGTCTTATCGAAGGCGATGCCGTCATGGACGATGCTCTCGTCAATGGTGTCCAGATCGAACAGGTTCAGGGTGTTGGTGCGTCCCTCGTAGCCGGTGACCGCCAGCTTGTACAGCCGGGCGGTGTACTCCTTGCCCGCCAGCTCCACCGGGTAGGTGGTGTCGGTCTTTTCCGCCCAGCTGTGGGCAGTCAGCCACGGGTCGGGCTTTTCGTTCTGCACGCCGTCCTCAAAGGACTGATGGAACAGACCAAAATGGTACCGCAGACCTACGCCGTCGCCGGGCAGGTTCAGCGTTGCCAGAGAGTCGAGGAAGCAGGCAGCCAGACGCCCCAGACCGCCATTGCCCAGAGAAGGCTCCGGCTCTACCTCTTCAATGTCGGAAAGGCGCTTTCCGGCAGCAGCCAGCGCAGACCGGGCTTCGTCGTACAGCCCCAGATTGATGAGGTTGTTGGACAGCAGCTTGCCAATAAGGAATTCGGCGCTAATATAGTACAGCTTGCGCCCGGTGACCGGCTGCACGCGGTCGGCGCTCTTCTGCCGCACAAGTTCCAGCAGTGCCAGATACAGCTCCTGGTCGGTGCAGTCTGCCAGCAGCTTGCCGGTAATACTCTGTAACGTTTCGGTAAAGCTCATAAAAGCATCCTCCTTTGTTAGGGTGTATCTGAAAAGTCGAAAATTCAGTCTGTTTCTCTGTTTTCAGATACACCTTACGGAAAACAGGTTTGACATCTGTATTTCAAGATATACCACATAGAACCTTCAAAATCTTGCCTAAATAGTGCAAACTATGGTACAATCCTATCATCAGGGGGTGAGACGATGCAAAATCAGGCTTCTTTGCAGGAGACAAAACAGCACGGTGCAGTGCGCTTTCCGTTCAATTTGTACCCCTGCACCATTCCGGGGGATTTTCAGCAGGTGGCACTCCACTGGCACGAGAGCATGGAGCTGGTCTTTGTCAAGCAGGGCACAGGGCTGGTGCAGGTGGGCGCTGTGACCTACCCGGCCTACCGGGGGGATATCTTCCTTTTTGCCCCGGGCACGCTCCATGCGCTGCGGCAGGCAGAGGGAGAGCGCATGGAATACGAAAATATCATCTTTGAACCAGAGCTGCTGGGCGGCGCGGAGGACCTTTGCGCCGAAAAGTATCTGCTGCCGCTGCAAAGCGGGCGGCTTTCGCTGCCGGTGCGTCTGACCCCGAACGATTTGTGCTATCTGCAAGCCGCCGCCTGCCTGCGGGAGCTGGAAGATGCCAACCGCGCCAAGCGCCCCGGCTACGAGCTGCTGGTAAAAGGGGCGCTGCTGCGCTTTCTTGCCCTGCTCATTGCGCAGGGCAGGCAGTGTCTCCCCACCGAAACTGCCGACACCCAGCGGCTGAAAACGGTGCTGCAATGGCTTTCGGCACATTATGCCGAGCCGCTCCGGGTGGCGGATGCTGCCGGGGTCTGCTCCTTCAGCGCCAGCCATTTTATGCGCTGGTTCCGGCAGATGACCGGGCAGAGCTTTATCTCCTTTCTGAATGAGTACCGGCTGAACACTGCCGCCGAAGCGCTGCAAACCACCGATGAGACCGTGCTGACTATCGCCACCCGGTGCGGGTTTGAAAACCTTTCCTATTTTAATCGGGCGTTCAAGGCGCATTTTGGCATGACCCCGCGGGAGTACCGGAAAAAATAAGCAGACCGGGTCTGATGGGAAAGCGAGAACAGCCTGCATTCCGGTGCGCTCTGCACGTTCTGAAAGACGTCAATCTTGAGGTCGCCGAGGGCGAAAAGCTGGTGATCATCGGGCCGTCCGGTTCAGGCAAGTCCACCACGGTGCTGAAAAACCTGACCCTCGCGCCCATGAAGCTGCACCACAAGACCAAGCAGGAGGCTGAGGAACTGGCGTACCACAAGCGGCACCCGTTGTGGATAGAGCAGCCCATGGGGGACGGAAGGGAAAGCCGTCCGGGCTGCGGACTTTATAAATAAAAGAAAAAGCGATGACCCGTGCAGGTGGGTCATCGCTTTTCTCGTCCCTTACGGGACAGGCAGGGTAAATGATAAGAAGGTAAATGAAGAAAATAGCAAGGTGAAAAACAAAGGCGTGTGCGGAGCCGAATTTGCTGCTCCAAAGTGAAGATGTATCCAAGTTTCGCTTTTGTTGGATACAACATACCACTTCAGAACAAAAATTGCAAGAGGTTTTTTAAAATTTTTGCCCAAAATTACGCGGGAAATCGCATTTTTGTAGAAACGCACAAATTTTACGGAAAGTTCCCGGCAAACTGACGAACAAGCATAAAAACGGAACAACAGCCGCAAGACCGCACAGGGATACCTTTATAAAACCGGCGGGCAATGGAACGCAGGCGTGGAAAGCTGATTTTCGTGGGATATAGTCTGCACCGCTTTACAAGCAGCCGGGGGTGTGTTAAGATGGACACATCTGCTGTAACCGGAAAAATGCACGCGCCGGGCAGCGGCGGCGTACCGGGAAAAGTGCCCGGTGCCGGGAGGGGAGAAACGAATGACAAAGCTACTGCATAGCAATGAAAAAAACAGGCTGACCGGCGGGCGCGAGCCGCTGTTCAGCCAAAAGGAGCTGCTGGTACTGGTCATCCCGCTGCTGGTGGAGCAGCTGCTGGAAGTGACGGTGGGCATGGCCGACACCATGATGGTGTCCCGCTGCGGCGAGGCGGCAATCTCCGGCGTCAGTCTGGTGGATATGATCAACAACCTTATCATCGTGCTGTTTGCGGCGCTGGCTACCGGCGGCGCGGTGGTGGTAAGCCAGTATCTGGGCGCAAAGGACAGGCCGGATGCCGACAAAAGCGCCGGTCAGCTGCTGCTGCTCAGCGGCTTGTCCGGTGCGGTGATCGGCGCGGTATGCTTTGTATTGGCACGCCCCATGATCCGGCTGTTCTACGGCTCTATTGATACCGACGTGCTGGATGCGGGCGTGAAATATTTGCAGATCATCGCCCTCAGCTACCCGTTTCTGGCGCTGTATAACGGCGGCGCGGCGCTGTTCCGCAGCATCGGCAACTCCAAGATCTCCATGCAGATCAGCTTTCTGATGAACATCATCAACATCGTGGGCAACGCAGTGTGCATCTTCGGCTTCAAAATGGGAGTGGACGGTGTAGCGTGGCCCAGCGTGGTGTCCCGCGTGGTGGCCGCGGCGCTCATCCTGCGCAAGTGCTACCGGGAGGATGCGGTGCTTACCGTGCCCAAGACCCTGCGGCTGGACGGCGGCATGGCAAAGCGCATTCTGGGCATCGGCATTCCCTCGGCCTTTGAGAACAGCCTGTTCGAGGCCGGGCGCATTTTGGTGGTGAGCATGATCTCCACCTTTGGCACAGTGCAGATCGCAGCCAACGCCGTGGCAAACAATCTGGACGGCATGGGCGTCATCCCGGGCAAGGCCATCGGTCTGGCCATGATCACGGTGGTGGGGCGGTGCATCGGCGCCGGCGACCACGAGCAGACCGTTTATTACACCCGCAAGCTGATGCTGTGGGCTTACATCACCATGGGGCTTTCCAACGGAGCGATCTTACTGTTCCTCCGGCAGCTGGTGGGCATCTACGCCCTTTCCGGCGAGACGATGGAATTGGCCATCACACTGGTCACCATCCATGCGGGCTGCGCCATCATCTTCTGGCCGCTGTCCTTCGTGCTGCCCAACGCCCTGCGCGCAGCCAACGACGTGAAATTCACCATGGTGGTGTCCATCCTCAGCATGGCGTGCTGGCGGCTGGGCTTCAGCTATCTGCTGTGCGTTCGCATGGGATGGGGCGCTGTGGGCGTGTGGGTGGCTATGGTCATCGACTGGACCTGCCGTGTGACCTGCTTTGTGCTGCGCTTCCGCAGCGGCGCATGGAAAACAAAATATCAGGCATAACATAAGGAGAAGAGCATGAAACTGATCAGCTGGAACGTGAACGGCCTGCGCGCCTGCCTGACCCACGGCTTTGCCGAGAGCTTTGCCGCGCTGGACGCGGACATCTTCTCGGTGCAGGAGACCAAGATGCAGCCGGGACAGGCGGATTTTGCGCCGGAGGGCTACACCGAATACACCTACTCGGCCGAGAAAAAGGGATACTCCGGCACAGCCTGCTGGTGCAAAACGGCACCGCTGGCAGTGACCACCGGCATCGGGCTGGAGCAGCATGACCACGAGGGACGGGTGCTGACGCTGGAATACCCCGGCTTTTATCTGGTAAACTGCTACACCCCCAACAGTCAGGACGGGCTGAAGCGGCTGGACTACCGCATGGAGTGGGAGGACGTCTTCCGGGCATACCTGCTGGCACTGGACGCCAAAAAGCCGGTGATCCTGTGCGGCGATTTAAACGTGGCGCACACCGAGATGGACATTAAAAACGCCAAGACCAACCGCATGAGCGCGGGCTTTACCGATCAGGAGCGCGCCAAAATGACCGAGTTGCTGGCGGCGGGCTTTGCGGACAGCTTCCGGGTGGTGCACCCGGACGAGGTGAAGTACAGCTGGTGGAGCTACCGCTTCCACGCCCGGGAAAAGAACGCGGGCTGGCGCATTGATTATTTCATCGTTTCAAACCGCATCGCCGACAAGGTGACCGCCGCCGAGATCCACAACGAGGTGTTTGGTTCCGACCACTGCCCGGTGGAGCTGGTCATCGACCTGTAAGCCGTTACGATCATGATCTTATGATAAGGAGAAACCTGGATGCTCAAGAATTATCTGATGGTGTTTTTTGTCTCGATGGTGCCGGTCATTGAACTGCGCGGTGCCATTCCGATCGGGCTGGGCATGGGCCTGCCCGCCCTGCCCACCTATCTGGTCTGCGTGCTCGGTAATATGCTGCCGGTGCCCTTTATTTACCTTTTTGCCCGCAAATTCCTCATCTGGGGCTACCACAAGCCGGTCATCGGGCCGGTGTGCAAGTTCTTCATTACCAAGGGAGAAATGGGCGGCCGCAAACTGGAGGAAAAGGCCGGCAAGGGCCTGACCGTTGCCCTGCTGCTCTTTGTGGGAATCCCGCTGCCCGGCACCGGTGCCTGGACCGGCACGCTGGCAGCCTCCATTCTGGACATGAAGTTCAAGGATGTTCTCATTGCCTGCATGGGTGGTGTGCTGCTGGCGGGCATCATCATGGGCCTGGCCAGCGCCGGTGTGCTGGGCGCGGCCAGCAGCCTGTTTGCAGTGTGACAGATTCGGGCTTCGCCGCGACAGCTCCCCTGGCAGGGGAGCCAAGTCCTGCCTCGCCTATTAAGAGAGGTGGCATCGAGCGATAGCGATGATGACGGAGAGGTTTCGTACAGAAGCAGGCTGCCGAAGGCTGGCAAAAGCGCTTTAAGTGTGTTACAATAAACAGTAACGTGTCGTTACGACAAAGAAAGGACGAAGCAATCATGGATCAGGCATTGAATCAGAAGATCGACGCCTTTATTGCGGCGAACAAGGAGCAGATTCTGGAGGACATCGCGGCGCTGGTGGCCATCAACAGTGTGGAGGGCACCCCGACCGAGGAGGCCCCCTTTGGTGAGGGCCCCCGCGCGGCGCTGGACAAGACGCTGGAGCTGGCTGCAGGCATGGGTCTGGCGACCCGCAACTGCGAGAACTACATCGGCTATGCCGAGCTGGCCGGTGCAGACCCCGAGAAGTATCTGGCAACCATCTGCCATGTGGATGTGGTGCCCGTGGGCAACGGCTGGAGCCAGGAACCCTTCAAGATGCAGATCCGGGACGGCTGGATGATCGGCCGTGGTGTAGCCGATGACAAAGGCCCCATGGTGGCTACCCTGTACGCCCTGAAGTTCCTCAAGGAGGAGGGCGTTTCCCTGCGGTATCCCATCCGCGCAATGGTTGGCGACAACGAAGAGACCCACATGAACGATGTGGAATATTACCTCAAGAACTACCCGGCCCCGGTGTTCTGCTTTACCCCGGATGCGGAGTTCCCGGTGTGCAACGGCGAGAAGGGCCATTTCGGTGCGGAGCTGGTCAGCCCGGTGTGCAACGGTGAGATCAAGGAGTTTGAGGGCGGCGTTGCCAACAATGCAGTCCCCGACCGCGCCAGCGCACTGGTGGAGACTGACATCACCAAGCTGAAAAATGCCCCCAACATCACGCTGGAGCCGGAAGGCAATGGGGTGCGTATCCGGGGCTGGGGCAAGAGCGGCCATGCCGCCATGCCCGAAGGTACGGTCAACGCCATCGGTCTGGTGGTGAACTACCTGCTGGACAACGGTCTGTGCAACGATGCAGAGCGCGCCTATCTGGAAGCCCTGAAAAAGCTGCACGCTTCCACCGCAGGCACCGGCCTGGGCATCGACTGCGCCGACGGCCCCTTCGGCCCCCTGACCATCATCGGCGGCCGCATCTTCATGCGTGAGGGCCGGATCGTCCAGACCATGGACAGCCGTTACCCCACCTGCACCAACGCCGAGAAGATGAAGGAGCAGATCAAGGCTGCCATTGGCACGGGTGCTTCTCTGGAGAAGGCCGAGGGTGCCGAGCCCTTCTATATCGCAGCCGATACTCCCGCCATCAAGGCCTGCATCGAGACCTACAACGAGGTCACCGGCGAGAATGCCACGCCCTTTACCATGGGCGGCGGCACCTATGCCCGCCACTTCCCCTATGCGGTGAGCTTTGGCCCCGAGCACGAGGACATGGTGCTGCCTGAGTTCGGCGGCCCGATGCACGGTGCCAACGAGGCAGCTCCCATCGATAAGCTGCTGGAGGCCCTGAAGATCTACATCATCGCCCTGCTGCGGCTGGAGGAGATCGACTTCTGATGAACGTTCTGGTCATTGACGGCCAGGGCGGCGGTCTGGGCCGCCAGCTGGTGGCGGCCATCTCTGCCGCCTGCCCGGAAGCCCGGCTGACCGCCGTGGGCACCAACAGCCTTGCGACTTCGGCCATGCTCAAGGCGGGGACGGTCCGCGCCGCCACCGGCGAGAACGCCGTGGTCGTGAACTGCCGCACCGCGGATATCATCGTGGGGCCCATCGGCATTGTGATCGCTGACGCGCTGCTGGGCGAGATCACCCCCGCCATGGCAGCGGCAGTCTGCCAGAGCCCCGCCCGGCGGGTGCTGGTGCCCATCAACCACTGTGAGAACATCGTGGTGGGCGTGCCCGACCAGCCCATCGGCCAGCTGGTGGCGGCAGCGGCACAAAAGGTCAAAGAACTGGCTGAAAACCCTTGTAAATAACAGAAAAGCAGCTGCGTTCCGTGTGTGCGGAGCGCAGCTGCTTTCGTTTTGCAGAAGCTTTGTGCAGTTTTTGCGGATAGTACCGCCATGCCAGCGGCTCCCCTATGAGGAAAGCTGGCACGCAAAATGGGACCGAACGGTTCAGCGCTGCTGTTTCTGGATGACCTCGTGGATGCTGGGGGGCACATCCCCCTGTGCGTCCTTTTCCAGCCTGCTGATGCGGCGGTCCAGCTCGGTGAGGCGCTGGGACATGACATCCGGCAGATCCTGCTGGTCCAGGTCATCGGCGGGGTTGACGGCCTTGTTGTTGATGCGCACCACCTCGGCGGGCACGCCCACGGCGGTGCAGTTGGCGGGCAGGTTGCGCAGCACAACGCTGCCTGCGCCGATGCGGGCGTTATCGCCGATATACACCGGGCCCAGCACCTTGGTGCCCGCGCCGATCAGCACATTGTTCCCCAGCGTGGGGTGGCGCTTGCCGGTGTCCTTGCCGGTGCCGCCAAGCGTCACGCCGTGGTAGATGGTGCAGTTGTCGCCGATCACGGTGGTCTCGCCGAACACGATGCCCATGCCGTGGTCGATGAACAGGCACCTGCCGATCCGGGCACCGGGGTGGATCTCGATGCCGGTCTTGTGGCGGCCATGCTGGCTGACCCAGCGGGCAAGGAAAAAGTGCCCGTGCTCATACAGCCAGTGGGCAATGCGGTGGTAGACCAGGATATGGAAGCCGGGGTACAGCAGGATGACCTCCAGCACACTGCGTGCGGCGGGGTCTTTGCGCTGGATGTTCCGTGCGTCCTCCAATAAGCTCATGTGGGAACCCTCCCTTTTTGTTCAGCCGCCTCGGTGCGGCTCTCTCTTTTGACAGATACTATAATAACACATGCAAACTTCAATGTACAGTGCTTTGGTAGGAATTGACGGAGAAAAATCCCCCTCCGCGCAGGGAGTATGGGGCGGGAAACGGGTTTTCGGTAGAGTAGCCAAAATTCCGGGAGATACAGCCAAAACCTTTTCACACAGGAATCTTACAGAAAGCATTGACACATTTTGCGTTTCTATGATAAAATATAACGAAAACAAATGCGAAGGAAAAGGAGAAGCGGACGAATGCTGTCAAAAATGAACGCTGAACTGAAAAAGCGGTTTGCAGCCGTTTTTGCGGTGGGTTCCGTGTTTCCTTTTTTCGCTTTTTGAACTTTTCCGTTTGTGGAAAAGTTCTTTTTTTTGCCTGTCCGCGGGCTGCAACGCCCGCATCCGCCCATCCGAAATACGAACAGGGAGGTAAAAGAATATGCTGCTCATCAACGCTGTAAACGCTGCGGGCCGCCCGGTGGAGCTTTTCGTGAAAGACGGAAAGATCGCCGCCGTGGGTCAGGATCTTTCCGCACTGGCCGGGGAGGGGGAGACTGTCCTCGATGCAGGCGGTCTGACCGTGCTGCCTGCCTTTGTGGACCTGCACTGCCACTGGCGCACCCCGGGCTTTGAATATAAGGAGGACATCGCTACCGGAAGCATGGCTGCGGCCGCAGGCGGCTACACCTTTGTCAACCTGATGCCCAACACAAAGCCCATCTGCTCCTCTGCCGCACAGGCAGCTATGGTGGAGCAGATGGCCGCCGAGGTGGGCCTGTGCGATGTGAACCAGACGGTTTCCATCACCGAGAACTTTGACGGCAAGACCATCGACCACCTCAAGACCCTGCCCGCCAGCGTGAAGTTCATCACCGAGGATGGCCACGGTGTGCAGGACAACGCCACCATGGCCCGGGCCTTTGCCATCTGCACCCAGCGGGACATCACTGTGATGAGCCACGCCGAGGATATGGAGATCAGCCCTTGGGATTACCGGCTGGCTGAAGACCTGGAGACCGTGCGCAACTGCTGGCTGAGCGAGTACTACCAGACCAGGCTGCACATGTGCCACGTTTCCACCCGTGGCGCGCTGGAGGCCATCCAGATGGCCAAGCTGCGCGGCGCACCCGTGACCTGTGAGGTGACCCCGCATCACCTGTGGTTCAACAATGAGACCTGCGATTACCGGGTCAACCCGCCCATCCGCACCGCGGATGATGTGCAGGCGCTCATCGATGGAATTCGTTCCGGTGTGGTGGATGCCATTGCCACCGACCACGCTCCCCACTCCGAGGAGGACAAGCTGAAGGGCATGGCCGGTATGGTGGGCAGCGAGACCGCCTTTGGGGTCTGCTACACCAAGCTCTGCAGGGAAGAGGGCCTGCCGCTGGAACTGCTGGTGCACCTGATGAGCACCCGCCCGGCAGAGATCCTGGGCCTTGCCAAGGGCCAGCTGGAGCCCGGCTACGATGCAGACTTCGTGCTGGTGGATCTCGACACCCCCTACACCGTGGACAAAGAGAAGCTGCACTCCAAGAGCCATAACTGCCCCTTTGATGGTGCACAGCTCTACGGCAGGGTCTATGCCACCATCAAGGGCGGCAAGCTGACCTATCAGGCAGAGGATTGAAAAAACAATACTATATAAGATAAGAATCGATAAGAGAGCAAACA
>OKSR01000434.1_pt1 | contig 21179 bp, 20 predicted proteins | sample 1606491 | NCBI WGS metagenome assembly OKSR01 (sample SAMEA3879605, study PRJEB24766) | human gut metagenome | biome: human-associated habitat; feature: feces | place: USA | collected 1985/1987 | reverse complement strand
AGTCTGTTTTGTCAAGAACTTTTTTCATTTTTTTGAAAGTTTTTCTCTCAATCGGTTTTGTCCGATCTGTTATCTCAAACGCGACAACTCTGATATCTTATCATGTGTTGTTCTGTTTGTCAATAACTTTTTTATTTTCCAAAAGATAAACAATCAAGTATCTTTTTCCCGCCCCAGCAAAAGTGCTTGTCTTTCGCAGTGGACTTTTATACTACCATCATTGTCCGGATATGTCAACACTTTTTTTGTCTATAAAAAATTCATAATGAGTGTCAGAATTACGTTGTTTTCATACAGGTATTTTAACAATCTGCTCTGATATATGCAGGCAACCAGGGCACTTCCCATTTCGCTCGTACTTGTCACAGCTATCATGTAAAACCCGATCCATACCAGTATCAGTCCGTATATCCCACCGGCAAATACACCGAGTGTACGATTTACCCCGCTCAGTACCGGAATCCGTGAAACAATTCTTAACGCCCGCGCTATCACATGCACGATGGTCCACGCTGCGACCAATGCGATCAGAAATGCAATTCCCTCTACCACAAATTCTGCAATCTGTTTTGCTATCTCATCATACAGGCCACTTTGTTCTATAATCTCTCCCGCCATATTTCCGGTCTTCTCAAAAATATCATTTACCACTGAGTCCGGCAGCATAATCCCAAACTGTGACAATTTCTGATTATCCGGACTGCTTTCATTTTGAATGGATCTCTGTTTTTCCTCTACGGATCTTTTTATCTGTTCACTGCACTGCTGCTCAATCTTTTCATATAGTGTCGTGTGTTCCATCAGATACGTATTAATGTATGGTGTTGCAACGGTAACAAATGTAAGTACTATGACCCACGATACCAGGGAATACACAATTCGCAAAAATCCTTTTCTATATCCTCTTATAATATTGTATCCCAGTATCAGCAATACCAGCAGCAAAACCCAGTTCATATGTATGCTCCTTATTTCAGTCTTATTTTTTCTGTTGTATCTTCCAGTATCAATGTATAATTCAGCGCGCCACTCTCCGAAATGATCTTATACAATGTCTGTTCAAACTCATGATGGAATTTATATATCCCATGTATGGTGTATATATCACATGCGTTTTCATTTGTAATACAAATCTCATTGTTCGCAAGAAATTCCACACCTGTATACTCCATTGTAAAATCTTTTTCCAGAACGCTTTTTCCATCCAGATCATAGACACTTATGTGATGTGTCACTGTCTCATCCTCATTGCTTATCACGCAGCCAATATAATTATCATTATAGAAAATACTCTTCACTTCTTTTTCAAAAGGGATCGTTCCGGATTGTTTTGGTTTCTGAGATCCCTCAAACAGGATCACTCCGGTATCCGAGAATGCCGCAAGCCTGTCATCCGCCAGGTAAACAATTTCCGGGATCACGGTATCTGGAAACGTCTGCGCTCCGACTACATGATCAATTTCACTTTCTCCTGCTGTTCCAAAATTGTAAAAAGCAATCGTACTTTTTATGCTTCCATCATTGATGTCCAACATGGCAACTGCAAGTCTTACGGCATCCGATGACAATGCAATCGCGACCGGATACCCTTTTTTTGCACCGTGAATCTCTCCTTCCGTTAATTTTGCACCTGTTTTATCATACATTGCAAGATAACCGGAAGCATCTTTTTTCATCAGAACCGCCACCGTTCCCTGCGATGCCACACGCACCTGCTGGATCGGCATTGTCGTTTCTATTCCGCCTAAGATTCCCTCCTTTGTCATGATATAGATCATAGTTCCCTTTTTATCATAGATTGTCAGGTAATCTTCGCAAATATCAATCTGTGGATCGGTCATCTCATAGGTCTGATTCCAGATCAGTTCGTTTGCCGTATCCGTATAAAAAGCACCGTCGTTGCTGTATTTTAAAATATTCCCCCCAAAATCTGCAAACTTTGTAGCCTCCGTATCAGCCCTGTCAACAGACGATCCCACGTCAAAATTCTCATAATGGCGCAGTGCCATAAACACCCAGAGTCCCGCAGAAACTGCCAGTACGGTAACGATCAGAATAATGGTTCTTCTGACTACTTTTACCCGATGTTCACGCAGCTTGCGTTCATACTCTTCCATATCCGGTTCTTCTACCGTATGAAATCCTCTCTTGTTTTTTTCCGCCATACCAATCTCTCTTTCATCTTAAACCTCGTTCTTGCCCATTTCGGGCATCTCAAGTTTGTGCGTAAACACAAATCCTGTGTGTGAAAAATCTTTTTTTCACACTGATCTTTCGATATTATAGCATTATTCCCTGGATGTTTCATCTTATTTTTAGAAGCGGCTGCTTTGTTAATTCGGAAGCGTCAGATACTGGCCTGCATAGATCGCATCCGGATCATCAATCCCGTTTGCCTCGCATACTTTGTCCATCATGGCTGTTGTCTGATATATTTTCCGGCAGATTGCAGCCAGATTATCCCCCTGCCGCACCACATAGTACCCCTGTTTTAAATATGTCTGTGCCTCATCCGGCTGTGCCGCCGTCTCTTTTACGTTTTCCTTATTGCTGTTTGTTTCATCTGTGTCCGCTTCCGCCTTCTGTTCTCCCTCCCGATTCTGCATACTCTCTGTTTCCTGGGACTCCATCGTTTTCTGGGCATCTGCTGTTCCAGACGTTTCTGCAGTTTCTTCTGTATCTGTCATTCCTGACAATTCCGTTCCTGCCTGTATCCCTGCCGTTTCATCCGGTGCGGATGCCTCCGCCGCCTGCGTTCCATTTGTTTGAAGCTGTTCCGCCTCTGTCTGCGTACTATGTTCATCCGCCTGTTTTGTCTCCGTCTGTTTTTCTATATTCCCTGCAATATTTTCCACCACGATCCCAGAATCTGCCGTTTTTTCTGTTTCCGGCATTTCTGTCACGATATGTACCTGATTCATCTGTGCCAGAGTATTTTCCATCTCATTCATCTTCTTATGGTTCTGATAAGCGGTAAAACCAAGAGTCAGTACCACCACAGCCAATACGAGGGAGGAATATGCAGGGATCTTTGCCTCTTCCGTTTTTTCCGCTTCTTCCAGTTGTTTCCGATAACGCCCCTGTCTTTTTCGTTCCGGATGTGGCTGCAGTCCGGGCTCGTCCGGCTGCATACTCTCTTCCATATAGAGTTCTTCTTCCAGGATATCGATATCATTCGTATCTTCCTTTTCTTTTATGTCGTAAACAGGCTCGTCCGGCTGCATGAATGTAACCTCGTCTGTCTCCGGAAGATTTACTTCTTCTGTTTTTTCTTCCCTGTGTTCCATCTTTTTTAATTTTACCGCGGCGTGCCTGTCATAATATATGTAAAATCCTTCTCTCCGGTACAGATGTCCGTTCCGGATGCTGAAAAATGTTTCCTCCTTTTCCAGTGTATCCATTAAGAACAATGTCTGATGAACGCCGCCAAAATGCGTCTGATGAAACTGTTCGATCTGTTTTGTCATATTCGGCAGACATCCTCTGTGATCTAATGCCCATCCAACAATGACCATGCTGTCATACTCATCTTTTAACCGTTTATATATATACGCCCATTCATGGTCGCTCCATCTTGGAATCTCTGCATCAAATTCCAAATGTTCCAGCTGTATTGCTGCCTCCACAAATGTGCACTGTCTTCCACTGTAATTTTCGAATCTTCCAAGCAAAACATATACAAGTTTTTCACAGCAGCTCTCATATGGATGCAGATACCTGTATACTTCATCCTCTATGTATATTCTCTCCCCAACATCCGGTCTCCCAATTTGTCTGATATCTTTTGGCAGCTTTTTTTCTTTCGTATCATCCCAATTTTCTTCCCGGATAATCTCAATCATTCCAATCCTCCCTGTTTAAATTTAAAAAGCTTTTTTTATTTTGAAATGGTATCACAGCATGTCCGATTTTTTTGTGGTTTTATGGACAGTTTTTCAAAAACTTTTCGACAGAAAAAGACTGCTGCATACGTTTCCGTAATGACAGCAGTCTCTCTTTTGGATTTCTTTTATTATTTTACAAATGCTTTTACTTTTTTGTAGATGCCCTCTGCATCAAGCTCATATTTATGAAGCAGCTCTAATGCCGGACCTGACTCACCGAATACATCGTTGACACCGATCTTTAAGACTTTCGTCGGAGCCTCTTCGCAGAGCACGTCACATACCGCACTTCCAAGTCCACCGATCACAGAGTGTTCCTCAACCGTAACGACTTTTCCGGTCTTTAACGCGGATTTTACAACCAGTTCACGGTCGATCGGTTTGATGGTGTGGATATTGATGATCTCTGCATCAATACCGTCTTTTGCAAGCATTTTTTCTGCCTCTACCGTCTCATTCACACAGAGTCCGGTTGCAAAAATTGTCACATCTTTTCCTTCTTTTAAGACAATTCCTTTGCCGATCTCAAATTTGTAGGTTGCCTCATCATTGAATACAGGAACCGGTAAACGGCCAAAACGAAGATATACAGGTCCTACATGATCATATGCAGCGTGTACGGCAGCTCTTGCCTCTACATCATCCGCCGGGTTGATGACTACCATGCCAGGGATCGTGCGCATCAGGGCGATATCCTCCAGGCACTGATGGGTTGCGCCATCCTCACCAACGGAGATACCTGCGTGAGTTGCACCGATCTTGACATTCAGATGTGGATATCCAATCGAGTTGCGCACCTGCTCAAAGTTTCTTCCTGCCGCAAACATGGCAAAAGAGCTGATAAACGGCACTTTTCCACAGGTTGCAAGTCCTGCTGCGATGCCGGTCATATTTGCCTCTGCGATACCGACATCCCAGTGGCGCTCCGGGAACGCTTTTTTGAAAATTCCGGTCTTTGTTGCGCCTGCAAGGTCCGCATCTAATACGATCAGGTCTTCATGCTCTTTTCCCACTTCTACCAGAGCATTTCCATAGCTTTCTCTTGTTGCAATTTTCTTTATTTCTGACATAATGCTTCCCCCACTTTCTCAAGGTCTTTCATTGCGATTTCATACTCCGCATCATTTGGAGCTTTTCCATGCCAGTCTACGGCATTTTCCATAAAAGATACACCTTTTCCTTTTACGGTCTTTGCAATGATCGCAGTCGGCATTCCCTTTGTCTCACGCGCCTCTTTAAATGCAGCACGAATCTCATCAAAGTCATTTCCATTGATATTGATCGTATGGAAATTAAATGCCTCAAATTTTTTGTCGATCGGGTAAGGAGAACATACTTCATCAACAGTTCCATCGATCTGAAGGTTATTATTGTCAACGATCACAACCAGATTGTCCAGTTTGCGGAATCCTGCCCACATGGCAGCTTCCCAGATCTGACCTTCCTGGATCTCACCGTCTCCGCAGAGTGCATAGACACGGTAATCTTTTTTGTCAAACTTTCCGGCTGCTGCCATTCCGGCTGCTGCGGAGAGTCCCTGTCCCAAAGAACCGGATGACATATCAATCCCCGGAATGTGTTTCATATCCGGATGTCCCTGCAGGTAAGAGCCTGTATGACGCAGTGTGACAAGATCCTCCTTCGGGAAAAATCCACGTTCTGCCAGAACTGCATAAAGTCCCGGCGCCGTGTGGCCTTTTGAAAGCACAAAACGGTCGCGGTCTGCCATCTTAGGATTCTTCGGATCAATATTTAACTCCTCAAAATACAGATAAGTAAAGATATCTGCTGCGGAGAGTGATCCGCCCGGATGTCCGGCTTTTGCGCTGTGTACTGCAGTTACAATACTTTTGCGGACTTCGTTCGCTGTTTTTTCAAGTTCCAGATTTGTCATAGTCTAGTCATGTTCCTTTCTATTCCTTTTATTAAATCTCCGTTCTGCCTTCTAAGGCACGGAGCAGTGTTACCTCATCAATATACTCTAAATCTCCGCCGACCGGAACACCACTTGCGATCCTTGTCACTTTGATCCCGGTAGGTTTGATCAGTTTGCTGATATACATCGCCGTCGTTTCTCCCTCAAGGCTTGAGTTTGTCGCAATGATCACCTCGTCAACATCCTTTTGCAGGCGCTGCATCAGCTCTTTTAACTTGATATCTGCAGGTCCGATTCCAAGCATCGGAGAAATTGCCCCATGCAGGACATGATAAACCCCGTCGTATTTGCCGGTTTTTTCATATGCTGCAAGATCTCTGGTATCTTCCACAACCATAATCGTCTTGTGGTTACGTCCGGCATCCTTACAGATCGGACACAGTTCATCATCTGTCAGGGTAAAACATTCCTTACAGTAACGGACATTTTTCCTTGCATCCACGATCGCAGACGAAAGTTCTTCGACCTGTTCCACCGGCATATTCAAAATATGAAATGCCAGACGCTGTGCAGATTTTGCACCGATTCCCGGAAGAGACGATAATTCCTGTATTAATTTACTGATCTGACTGCTGTAATAATCCATGGTGTTTCCATTCTTTCATTTATAATGTTCCAATACGGCTATATGCCTTCTTTAATATTAAAGGATAACGGCGATTTTTACAAGAAGTGTTTTTTACGGCATATTTTTTGAAATTTTTGTACATGATAAACAGGTAACCACACAAAAACAATAGATTACACGTCCCGCAGGCAAATCTGCTGCCGGAAATAAAAGGAGGACCATATGGCATCTTATGTAGCACCTGGAATCAAAGACAAATTCGAGACACTTTCAACGGATCTGAAAAATCTGATCCTCGAGCGAAATGTAGAGCTTAATAACATGCAGGATCTGATCCGCGTGTTAGAGCAGATCGTAGAAGAAGGGGAAGCCGAGTAACCACGGCCTCCCCTTCTCTTTTATGCTTATCTTTTTTGATCTGCAAAATACAATTTCTGTGCCCGTAACAATTCCTTACTGAATGTTAGTTACCTCATATCCTGCATCTACAACGGCTGCTTTTAATGCATCCGCACTGACTGATTCCTCTGCGGTAACAACTGCATTTTTGTCCTCTAAGCTCACCACTACCTCAGACACACCCGGTACTCCTTTTAAAGCCTTCTCAACGGTTGCCTGGCAGTGTCCGCACATCATTCCTTCAATACTTAATGTTGTTTTCATTGTTTGTTCCTCACTTTCTGATACATCACTTTTTGTTTTTATTTCAGAAGTGACCGCTCTGTTTTCACAGACCGCACTCTCCTGTTCCATGTTACCTGTCTCATTTCCGGATGAAGATTTTTTTCCAAGCTTTACCCATCTAAGGCGCAGTGCATTACTTACTACACAGACGCTGCTTAAGCTCATGGCAGCCGCACCAAACATCGGGTTTAATTTTAATCCCCAGATCGGATATAAAAGTCCTGCCGCAAGCGGAATGCCGATGCTGTTATAGAAAAATGCCCAGAACAGATTTTCCTTGATATTTCGGATAACCGCTTTGCTCAAACGGATCGCCCCGACCGCATCGATCAGGTCATTTTTCATCAGGACGATGTCCGCGCTCTCAATGGCTACATCCGTACCTGCCCCGATCGCGATTCCCACGTCTGCGGAAGCAAGCGCCGGCGCATCGTTGATACCGTCTCCGATCATTGCAACTTTATGTCCGCTGTTCTTTAAGGCGGATATCTTTTCTTCCTTCTGTGTCGGAAGCACTCCGGCAATGACTTCATCAATTCCTACCTGATCTTTGATCGCCTGTGCCGTCACTTCATTGTCACCGGTTAACATGATGACATGGATTCCGTATTCTTTGAACTGTCTGACCGCTTCACGGCTGGTCGGTTTTACGACATCCGCAACGGCGATCACGCCTATGATCTGTGTTTCATCTGCAAACAGAAGCGGTGTTTTTCCCTGTTTTGCAAATTGTTCCATCTCTTTTTTTATCTCACCGGACAGGGCAACGTGTGCCTCTTCCATCAGCTTTTCATTTCCTGCATAGTAAAGTCTGCCGGAGGATAAACGTCCTTTAATTCCTTTTCCAAACAGCGCTTCAAAGTCATTTACTTTTTCCGGAACGATGTTCTTTTTCCCGCAATCGGAGACAATCGCTTCCGCTAACGGATGCTCACTTCCCTTCTCAAGACTGCCCGCAATCTTAAGCAGATCGTTCTCTGAAATTCCTGCATAGGTTCTGATATCCGTCACAACCGGTTTTCCATAAGTAATGGTTCCGGTCTTGTCCATTACAACGGTATCCACAATATGTGCTGTCTCTAATGCCTCTCCTGATTTGATCAGGATACCGTTTTCCGCACCCTTTCCGGTTCCAACCATGATTGCCACCGGTGTTGCAAGTCCAAGTGCACACGGACAGGAGATCACAAGAACTGCAATTCCGCAGGACATTGCAAACTCAAAATCTGCCCCGCTTGCCAGCCATAAGATAAATGTTACGATCGCGATTCCAATAACTGTCGGGACAAAGATTCCCGCAATTTTATCGGCCAGACGTGCGATTGGAGCCTTACTCGAAGATGCTTCCTCCACAAGACTGATGATCTGTGCGATCGTCGTATCTTTGCCGACACGCGTTGCACGCGCACGGATCAGTCCGGCTTTATTGATGGATGCAGAGATTACTTTATCGCCTTCCTGTTTTAACACCGGGATGCTCTCTCCGGTGATCGCGGATTCATCAAAAGAGGATTTTCCTTCTAAGATCACACCGTCCACCGCAACCGACTCTCCCGGCTTGATCACGAAAATATCCCCCTGTACCACATCTGCCGCATCAATGACCTGTTCTTTGCCGTCGCGCACGACTGTCACTGTCTTTGGTGCTAAGTTCATCAGCTTTGTGATTGCCTCACTCGTCTTTCCTTTTGACTTCGTCTCAAGATATTTTCCGACCGTGATCAGCGTAAGAATTGTTCCGGCGGATTCAAAATAAAGATCATGGCTGTACTGATGTACCAGTTCCATGTCTCCGATACGGAATCCCCAGCCGATCCGGTAAATCGCGAAGATACCGTATACCGTCGCCGCAGCTGCTCCCATTGCGATCAGACTGTCCATGTTTGGACTCCTGCGCGCTAATGTTGTAAAGCCGTTGCGGAAATATTTCTGATTAACAAACAGGATCGGAAGTAAAAGCAGGAATTGCGTAAATGCGTAAATGACTGCATTTTCACTTCCATGGAAAAACTTCATGGTAAGCGGCGGCATCGGAACGCCAAGCGCGTTGTAGATCATATGTCCCATCGACACATACATGAGCGGTATCAGAAATATCACGGATATGATCAGTCTTGTCTTCATGTTTTTGATATTCTTCTGCTGGATGGAAACGGCATCCTCCGTCTCCCCCGCCTTTACTGCTGCTTTTCCGTCTTCTTTTACCGAGGCACCGTATCCGGCATGTTCCACCGCCTCAATAATCTTTCCGGTATCAAGCTTTGTCTCATCATACTCGACCTGCATGCTGTTTGTCAGCAGGTTGACACTGACTGTCTTTATGCCCTCCAGTTTGGAAACACTCTTTTCCACATGGGAGGAACATGCCGAACAGCTCATGCCTGTTACGTCAAACTTTTCCTTCATGTCAATCTCCATTTCTAAATATAAACCGTTATTTCATCAGTTTTTTTAACAGTTCACAGAGTTCGTCGACAGCCTGCTCATTGCCTTCTTTGATGTCTTCGGAAACGCAGGTTTTAATATGGCGTGCTAACAGCTCCTTGTTAAATCCGTTTAATGCAGCCTGGATCGCAGATACCTGTGTGACGATATCCACGCAATATCTGTCATCTTCCACCATGGCACGCACTCCCCGCACCTGTCCCTCTATCCGGGAAAGTCTCGTAAGTAGTGCCTTTTTTTCTGCACTCTCACGCTGTTTATGCTTCACATTATCTCCGTTTGCGCTGCATTTTTCACATGCCATCTGTCTACCTCCGGTCTGTATAGTCTGTGCTGTCCCTGATTTTTTATCACGGTTTTACCATTTTATTATATACCATATACCCCTATTAGGTATCTTGAATTTACACCACGATCTGCATTTTGTCAAGAGATTTTCAAATGTTAAGAATTTTTATCAACAAACTTTATTCTCCGCAATCCACACAGTGTGATCAGCATTGTCACAAATTCCGCCGCCGGGAAGGCCATCCATACCCCGTTTAATCCAAATATTGCGGACAGTATAAATGCAAAGAAAATGATCGCCACAAAACCTCGGGAAATCGACGCTGCAAATGCATATTTTGTAGATTCGACAGCACTTAATATGGCAGTCCCTACGATATTGATCCCGGCAAATAAAAATCCGATAAAATAGATCCGCAGTCCGGTTTCTGCGTAGTCAGCAAGCGTCCTGTTATGTTCGCCATTAAACACTGCAGTCACCACAGGTGCAAACAGGTAAATAAAAATAACCAGAAGTACAGAGACGCCTACTGCAGTCGTAACCGCCATTTTTAAATAAGTTTTCACATCTTTATGAATATCCCTGCCATATGCCTCGCTGACTAACGGCTGGGAGCCCTGTGCAATTCCGTTAAACAGGGCAACTGCAACAAGTGATGTGTTTGCAACCACGCCGTAAGCCGCCACTCCGGTATTTCCGGCAAGTCCAAGGATGATCATATTAAAGACGACCGTGATCACACCGGATGAAATCTCTCCCACAAAAGAGGACACACCAAACTGACAGCAGAAAAGTATTTTTCGCAAAGATGGCAGCATCGGCTTAAATTTTACCGTACATTTTTCCGAGCGGAAATGGATACAGCAGATCAGGATGCCGACCAACGGGGAAAGCGCCGTTGCAAGTGCAGCCCCTTCCATGGAAAGCCCCAGTGGAAACATCAGTACATAGTCAAATACAATATTGAACAGACTGCTGAATAATGTCGCAGCCATTGCGATCGATGGATTCCCATCGTTGCGCACAAAAGCATTGCAGATATAATTCCACATAAAAAACGGCGCAAAACCCATAAAAATACGCGTATATTTTTCCCGACCGCAACGATCTCTGCATCCCCGCCAAGCAGGGCAATCAGTTTATCCGGGAAAAATATTCCTACAAACATAAAAAGCAGACCAACAATCAATGCCCATGACAGTGCATGGAAAAAGTATCCGTCTGCATTCGGATGTTCCTGATTCCGCTCGATCACCAGACGGATCGCTGAACCGACACCCATCATTGCCCCGATGGCAAAGATCATGTTGTAGACCGGCAGTACCAGATTGAGTGCGGTGATACCATCCGTCCCCACCGCAACAGAAATAAAGTAGGTATCTGCCAGAATATAGACAGACATACCTACCATGCCAAGCATGTTCTGCGAGACATACTTTACAAATTTTTTTAACATCATAATCCCCATTTTATCAACTTCAATCATAGATTGTGCACTTCTTGGACAATGCTATTGTCATGAATAATAGACCGAACACAAAATTTCAATATTTTCTATATTCGGTCTTATACCCGTTTTACTATTTAATTTTGATGATTAAGAACCCATTGCAATAAACCATTATAATCTACGCTTCCCGATGCAACATTAAGAATTGTTTCATATAATTCTTTTTGCGTATATTTAAGTTCTATCCCGTTCAACGCAAGAAATACAAGCATTGCATGTGTTCCAATTCTTTTATTACCATCTATCATACAATGATTCTTTATCAGTCCATATCCTAATCTTGCAGCTTTCGCCTGTATTGTCGGATATAATTCGTCCCCTCCAAAGGATTGAAAAGGCGTTTCCAAAGCCGAGTCCAATAAATTATAATCTCTGACTCCATCGCTTCCACCAGTCTGCTGAATTAATTGAGTATGAAGCATAAGGATCTGCTCTTTGCTCAATTTTTTCATTTAGCCAGCACCTCATATGCTTCCCTATTCTGTTCCATAAGCTGCTTCGAAATACTCAATACATCATCATCAGATGCTATCATATCTTTATCCGCTTTACTAAAGTCTATAACAAGGTATCTTGGTACATTGTTTTTCAAAATTACTGCTGAACCGCATTCATCTACCAGTCGTGCAACCTTAGAAAAATTCTGGTTTGCTTCGGAAATTGAAACCATTGTATTTGTATCTATAGTCATTTGAACACCTCCATAATCTTTTTACAATAGTATACACATTTTTTAGGATAAATTCAACCTAACACAAACAGGCAGGTCGTATCCGACCTGCCTGACTTATTATTCTGATTTCTCTGAACCTTACTTTTTATGTTCTTTTATATAAGCGCTTTTCCAAGACTTCTGCACGCTTCTAATGCTTCAGCGTCCGGTGCTTCATGTGCGATCACACCTTCACCATTTACAACAGTTGCTCCTGCTGCATTCATGCGTTCTTCCCAGTCGCGCATCCACTGTCCGTCACCCCATCCGTAAGAACCGAATAAAGCGATCTTTTTGCCTGCTGCAAAGCCTTCTACCTCTTCTACGAAAGGCTCCATCTCGCTCTCCTCTAATACTTCAGCTCCCATTGCCGGGCAGCCTAATGCAAATGAGGATGCAGCTTTTAACTCATCTACGGATACTGCAGATACCGGAACAACGTCTGCCTCTCCGCCTGCTGCCTTGATTCCCTCTCCAACTGCATTTGCCATTGCTTCCGTATTTCCCGTCTGGGACCAGTATGCCACGATAATCTTGCTCATATTTCCTCCATTCCTGTGCTTATTTTTGCACATTCATTTTATACAAACGGATTCCTGGTCTCGCACGACGCCTTTGCCGCATCAAGCCGGGTGTTTTCCGTTTTTATCTTATTTACTTTCATCTGAAAATCCAGTCATACATCAAATGATAGAATATGCTTTTGTAAACATTCTGTTATCATGAGTCCATCTAGGCAGACTCTAACATCTTGCCGTAAAGCAGAAGTTCATGGATTTCCATGCCGGACGATATCAGGCGGATCGCGTCTTCCTTTGCCTGATTGTAGCGGTCAAATGTTATTCTTGCCGCATCCACATCTCCATATACTTTCCAGTAACCGCAATATAGGTAATTGCGTCCCTCGTTTCGGATAAAACCTAACACATCTTCTACAGGATAACCCAAGAGCAGTCCAAGCTCATGTGGAAAAGACAGATGATCCTTCATATATTTTTGATAGCGGGCACACAGTTTTTCAAAAATGTCGATAAGGCGTAATGTCTGATACCCAAACAATCTCATCGTTTCCTTCACATCTTCTTCGTTCAGATAAGCGAGTAGTTGTTTTTCACGAAAAAGCAGGAATATTGTACGATGTTTTGTCTGGTAGAGTGTATGTACAGTAATTTCTGTATTACGGAACAAATCTTTCACATCTTCTTCGTTGCTCTTTGTCACCGTAAGAAGATTTGACAGTTTGATTCCCGTAAGAAGCGGGGCACATTGCAGTGCCAGTTGAGTCTTTAATTCTTTTTTATCCATCTTCTCCAGAATCTCTAACACTTCCCTGCTCATGGTCATCTCCCATAGAACAACAGATCTCTCGATCCATTGTTTTAACATATATAGTTAGTTTATCCTAACTCCTGTTTAAAAAAGAAAGAGTTGCTAGAACTCATTTCCTTTTCTGATAGTTAGATTACACTAACTTTGGTTATTTGTCAATAACTTTTTTTAATTTTTCATTTTTTTTCAGGGGAAATCTGCAAAACCGCGAAAACACGCCTTTTTTCATTCCTCCAGCGCCGCATTCATGACTTCCATCTTCTCCTCCGCCTCATAGATCAGGCGGCTGCATTCTTTTAACTCATCCGAAAAATCCATCGTGACGTCCTGGTAAAGTGACTTGTACTTGATGTCGTGCTCCAGGCTCGCCCAGAGATCCATCGCAAGGGTGCGGATCTGCAGTTCAACCGGCACCATCTGTTTTTTGTTCATAAAATAGACCGGCACACGGATAATGATGTGCAGGCTGCGGTAACCGTTGCCTTTCGGCTGCTCGATATAATCTTTGATCTCCATGATATGTATGTCATCCTGCGCCATCAGGCGGTCACGGATCAGATATACATCCTTGATATAGGAACAGACCACGCGCACTCCGGCGATATCGTAAATATTGTTGCACGCTGCGCTGAGTGTCAGATCAAGATTCTTTTTCTGAAGCTTTCCCAGAATGCTTTTCGCCGATTTCAGCCGCGTGTCGATGTGATGGATCGGGCAGCGCAGTTTGCGGTATTTAAACTCATCCTCTATGATCTCAAGGCGCGCGGTCGTCGCGCACATCGCCGCATTGTACATGCGCAGGATCGGATCAATCGTCTGGGAAAACTGCTCCTTCATATCCGCGATATGCTCCATGTCATCATCGACCATGCCGCGCACCAGCATCAGACTGTTTTCCTGCGCTGCATCCATCATCCTGTCTTCCTCTGTGTCTTCCACCTTCACAGAAGCCGAATACTGTTCCTGCTCCATGTTATCCTCCTGTACAACTGTCTGTTTTTGCCTCATATTATCATTTATAATTGCCTGTTTCTGTATCATAATAAAAAACCCCGTTTCTAAATTGTTTTCACCTTCATTGCCACACATTCTTTTCACACAACAAATCTTAGGTGTAACTATCCCATACTATGAATATCAGTATAACAGATACCGCCAGAAACGGCATAAAGTCTGTATGAAATATTTATAAACAATTTAAAAACAGGGTTCTATTTTCTATAATTCGATGCCGCAGCCTTTCATCAGCTCTCTTGCAGAATCTAAGGAATCTACGCCGTGAAGGTTTTTGATCGGCGCAAATTCTCTCTCACGCACTACCTCATATGGAATACAGTCATCCATCATGTGCACCATATCAAGCACCAGTGTCTCGAATTTGTATCCATTTGGCTGCTCCGGTTTCACAAATGTGCCGTCCACATCCATGTATGGGATCTTTTTCTCTACCACATGGATCGGCATTCTTGCGTCTGCGATCTGCTCTAATTTCTTTTCTGAGAACAGATAGTTTAAGATTACGCCAAAACCGTATTTTAAATCACCGTTTTCTTTGCGCGCCGTTGCCATCTCCTCTGTCATCTCGTAGTATTCTGCGATCGAAGGTTTGCCATCTTCCGTACAGAGTACACCGACACGTTCGTCCGGTGCAGCTTTTCGTACTACTTTTGCACCACTCTCGCATCCGTAAGCGATGGTTGCGCCGACAAACATCGGGTCTGCGATGCGCTGTAAGCAGTTATCTACGGCAAATACGTTGATCCATTCAATACCTCTTTCTTTGATATCAGAAAGAAGTCCTGCATTTACCATAGATGAAAACCAGCCGCCGTTGCCGTTTGGAGACATTGCCACCTCAGTCTGGGATTCCATATAGATCCGTCCCTCATAATCGCATGCCGGCACCATTTCCTGTACGAAAAATTTCACATAATCTTTCGGATAACCAAAGTAATCATGTTCCTCAAAAAAAGCTGTCGTATCTGCGTTGTTGATATTGCTTGTCATAATATAAAGCGGTACATATACTCCTGCCTCATCTGTCACGTCCATCAGATTGCGAAGCAGCTGCTCAAATAAATATAACTCTTTGGCCACTCCGATATTTAATGTTCCCTTTGGCCGGTCAAGTCCAAGGCGGGTTCCCTGTCCGCCCGCTAAAAGCACCGCACCGACTTTTCCCTCACGGATCGCCTTTAAACCGAGTCCTTTGAATTCAGCCCCTCTTGCCTCGATTTCGCTAACTTCCACTGCATCTAACGGAGCAAATACACCGCGCTCATTGACAGTTTCTTTTCTTTCAATGTGTTCTAACACTGAAAAATCAATCTCCTCTAATCGCTTTGTCAGTTTCTCATTCTGCTCTGTGGTATTTTTCTCCATCATCGCCTTGATGTATTTCTGATTATCATCTTCCCAAATTTTCATTCGCTTCTCCATTTCTTATCTTATAAAATAGCTGCATCACGGTTTTGTACTCATACCATCTTCAGATATGCATAACTTTTCACATACGCAACCCACTCTCTATATTATATAATAGACTTCTCATTCCCGCAACCAAACCTTAGTTGAAACCACGGAAACCCTTTCCGATAATCTCACTGCTGTTTGTGATTGCAATAAACGCAGATGGCTGGTTCATACGGATATAATTACGAAGTTCTACCGCCTGACTCCGCTTCATGACCGTTAAGATCACCGTCTTCTGATTGTGCTGGTAAGCACCTTCTGCCTGATAAACCGTAGCACTGCGGTTTAATTCTTTTGTGATAAATTCACAGATTGGCTCCGGATCGTTGCATATAATCGTAAAATACTTGCACAGGTTGATACTCTCGATCACATTATCGACTACCAGAGATTTTGCCAGAAGACCGCACATGGAACAAAGACCTGTCTGCGCATCAAATACAAGACAGGATGCAACGACGATTCCAAGATCCACTAAAAATAATGCTGCTCCAATGTTCAGCTTCGTATATTTCTTTAAGATCATTGCCACGATATCCGTTCCGCCGCCGGACGCTCCGATATTAAACAGAATTGCCGCGGAAAATGCCGGCAGTACGATCGCATAGATAAGCTCTAATACCGGCTGTCCGGTCAGAGGCGCATCCATCGGAAACACCCGCTCCGCAAAGCTTAACCCAACCGATGTCAGTACACTGACGTAAACAGTTTTGACTCCAAATCCTCTTCCAAGGAATATAAATCCAAGTACCAGCAACAGCATATTGATGATAAAGGTAAGATTTCCCGGAGATGTCGGAAGTACGGCACCCAGCACGACTGCCAGACCGGTTACTCCGCCAAACGAAAAATTATTTGGAAATTTAAATACATACACTCCCACAACAAGAATCAGTGTTGCAACAGTCAGCACCACATACTCTTCCACGGTACGTTTGATCTTTCCAAGATTCTTCTGCATTTCTTTTGTCCTCACTCTTTGTATATTTCGCAGAAGAAGTATACTACATCTCTTACTGATAATAAAGTACCTTTGTGCAAATCGGAACTGCATTTTTTTCGGACATCAGAGATCAGATATCTGCATCTCCTTTTGCATGCTCTTTCCGCTTTTTGCATATATCAGAAATTACCTGAATGAGTTTTTCTGCATCCAATGGTTTGGAGATGTGCGCATCCATGCCGGCTGCCAGACTCCGCTCCTCATCATCTGCAAATGCATTTGCTGTCATCGCGATGATCGGAACGGTTTTTGCATCTTCTCTCTCCAGTTTCCGGATGCACTGCGCTGCCTCCAGACCGCCCATAACAGGCATCATCAGATCCATCAGAATCACATCATATCCACCCGGTTCTGATGCTGCAAACAGATCAACAGCTTCTTTGCCATTCCATGCCTCCTGTACCTGTGCCCCCTCATTTTCCAGCACAAACCGGGCGATTTCCATATTTATCTCATAATCTTCCACCAACAGTATTTTATCATTTTCAATTCCCTTTACTGCACCGGTACTTTGTGTCTGCTCCGTCTGCATTTCGATGCTGTCATCCGGCAGAAACGGGATCACAAGTGTAAACCGGGTGCCTTTTCCAGGCTCACTCACGAAGTGGATCGTTCCTTCCATCTGTTCTACCAGTTTCTTTACGATTGCAAGTCCAAGTCCGGTTCCGGTATAGGAAGTGCGTGCTGAACTGTTTTCCTGCACAAACGGTTCAAATGCATGTTCCTGAAATTCCGGGCTCATCCCGATCCCATTATCGGTACACACAAACTCAAACACGGCTTTTTCATTTTTCGGCGGCAGCTCCCGGCACTCCAAAATCACTTTTCCATTTGGTTTATTGTATTTTACCGCATTTGAAGTAATATTTTGTAAGATCTGCCGGACATGAAGAGAGCTTCCAAGCAAATTTTCATGGTTGATCTCTCCTTTTTTTACCGTCAGTGTGATTCCCTGTTCAGTTGCCGCCATCCCGACTACTGTCTCCACTTCTTTTAATATTTCAGAAATGGAAAATGGCTTTTCCTCCAGCTTAATCTGCCCGGATTCCAGTTTATTCATATCCAGAACATCATTGACCAGCTCCATCAGAAAGGTGGATGAAAGCAGAATCTTATCCAGACACTCCTCCTGTTTTTTGGGATTTCCGATATAATACCGACAGATATCCACCATTCCGCGTATCCCATTGATCGGTGTGCGGATATCGTGGCTCATCCGCCGTAAGAAATCCGTTTTCGCAATGTTTGCCTGCTCTGCCTGTTCCACCGATTTTTCCAGTTTTTTCTGATAGTCCATCTCACGCATTTTTTCGTCGGTAATATTTCTGCTCAGAAAAAGCGCCGCCTCAACATTGCCATGTGCGTCATGATGCTGCGGCACCAGCATGATGCTGAACCATTCTCCCTTTCCGATTTCGGTCTGGCAATTGATATAATCTTTTCCCTGCAGCCGCTCTGCAAGTGTATCAGGGTTTACAAAGTCCCAAAATTTCTGCCGTTCTGACTGCGCAACTGTATTTTTACAGAAAAATTTCATCATGTTAGCAGTGTTTGTCTCATTGCCGGTCATTTTCCGAATCTGGTCAGATGCTTTGATCATTTCCCATGTATTCTTTTTGAGATCTAACAGCATACAGATAGAAAATACACTGCTGACAGATTGGATGATATGATACTGTTTTTCCATCTGGCGCATATTCGATTCCGCCACATACCCCCGTACCAGCATAAATGTCATCCAGCACAATATGTATACACCCATGGTACCGATCACAACCTTTGTACGCAGTGCATATATCGCAGTTTTGGGGAAAAATGCATAAAGTGTATAATCTTTCATCTGCTTGATCTCCCCATACCAGCTTCCTCCCGTACTTTCCAGATGGATCATCCTGTGCTCATCCCCTGTATATATGTCCGGTGTAAAAATATCATGATACTCCCCCGGCTTCACAGAAAGCAGTTTCTCCGAATTGGAACTAAGCACTTGTTTGTCGTCTGTCACCGCAACGATACCATTCATATCAAATGTAAATCCGGTAAACAGCGAGTGGATGGAAATATCACCGTTGTCTTCCATGCTTTTTTCTTTTTCAATATAAGCGGCGATGAGCCCTTTTCCGTCTGTCCTGGATACCACCGCAAAATCATAGTTTTCCCCCTCTTTATCAAGCCGTGTGATATATGTTTTCCGCGGCTGCTCCAACATATTTTTTACTGCCGGTTCACTCATCTGTTCCTGCCAGAATGTATCCATCTTTCCAACATCTTCTGCCTGATACACACAATTCAGATTTTCGTCTATAAGCAGAACACCATCTAATCTCTGATCTTTCATATAGCGTTCGACCAGCTCTTCCTGATCTGCATCTTTCTCTTCCAACCGCTGATCCAGCTCCAATGTCTTATCTGCCAGACGATAAAGACTCTTTACTTTATCATTATTTTTGTAGTCATCATATTTTTTGACACGGTCCTGCATAAAATCGAGTGTTTCATCTGCAATTTTCTCAATTTTCATCCGGTCATACCCGGTAAATACCACAAAACATACTATCCCTAAAAGCACTCCCATCAAAAATGGCAGCCATATATATCTGCGGGCGATGATCTTTGTTATCTTTTCATTATTCAGCATTTGTGACCCCCAGTGCTTTTTCGGCATCCAATCCGTATTTTTCTACCATGTCCCGGAGTGTTCCATCATCCTGCATCTCTTTTAAAATCTGTGTCATTTTTTTTGCCAGATCCTGATGAGTGTCATTTTTGAAAGCAACTCCCAGTTCTGAAATATACAGACTTTCATCCAGTATGGCATACATATCCGGTGCATTCCCAACAAATCTCTCAAGCGCACTTTCATGTCCTGTGATCGCATCCACATACCCTTTCCTGAGGCTTGCATAGATCTCGTCCATGCCGGACAGACTATACACCATATCCACCTCCGGGACTCTCGGATCACTTCTCTCTAACAGAACCTCCTCCGGTTTTGTTGTCGCCTGTACTGCAACCCTTTTCCCTGCAAGATCGGATATGTTTCTGATTTTGCTGTCCGTCCGCACTGCAATCACCTGTCTGCTGTAAAGGTATGGGCCAGCCCACTGATACTCATCCTCCCTGCCATTCATGGTAAAGCTTCCCCACAGACAGTCCACCTTCCCATTGTCCAGATATTCATCCTTTTTATCCCATACGATATATTGAAATACCGGTGTGTATCCTAACTGTTCACACACCGCCTCCGCCAGTTCCACATCAATACCTACCGGCTTTCCATCGTCATCCAGATAATTATATGGCTCATAATTATCACTTCCGATGATAAGTTCTGGCAGCTCTTCTCCCACCTCCTCAGGATCCTTTTTCATAATGCATGCTGCCCCCAGTGCCATAAAACATATCCCTATTGCCGCAATGTACTTTTTCAAATTAATCTCCATTCTTGCGCTGTCTTTTGCGCATCTCAAGTTTGTGCGTAAGCACAAATCTTGCGTGTGAAAAATCTTATTTTTCACACTAATCTCCATTTCTAAGCAGCTAATGATATTATTTTTTTCATAAAAGCTATATATTTTGCCCGGAAACAAATAGCCGTACTAGTCCCTCACATAAATATCCGAAAGGTTCTCAAGAATCGCTCCTGCAACATCCGGCTTGTTCATCGTATAAATATGTACATGGTTGACACCGTTTGCGATCAGATCGATGATCTGGTCTGTCGCATAGGCGATACCTGCCTGTTTCATAGCAGCCGGGTCACTGCCAAAGCGGTCGACGATTGCAAGGAAACGGCGTGGCACCAAACTTCCCGACAATGCAATGCTCCGTTTTACCTGATTTGCGTTAGTGATCGGCATGATTCCTGCCACAACCGGAACATCGATTCCATGTTTTAGTGCTTTGTACATAAAGTTATAAAGAATATTATTGTCAAAAAACATCTGTGTTGTGAGGAACTCACATCCGGCATCCACTTTTTCTTTCAGATGGATCAGATCTTCCTCTAATGTCTGTGACTCAGGATGTCCTTCCGGATAGCAGGCTCCGCCGATACAGAAATCTCCCTGTGATTTGATATCATAGATCAGCTCACTTGCATGTTTATACTGATTTGGCAGCGGGAAATCCGCGTTCTGCGGGATATCTCCGCGCAGTGCAAGTACATTTTCAATCTGCTTTTCTTTTAACTCCTGAATCACAGAGGCAACTTTCTCCTTAGTCGAAGATGCACAGGTGAGATGTGCCAGTGCCGGAATATGATTCACATTTCGCACTTCATTTGCAAGTTCTACCGTATAATCAGAAGTTCCGCCGGTTGCACCATAAGTAACACTCATATATGCC